>Ga0247757_10000038_pt1 | contig 95577 bp, 76 predicted proteins | sample UWRJL126311R4_FD_180929 | JGI IMG/M metagenome (GOLD analysis project Ga0247757, IMG submission 180929) | Plant litter microbial communities from Arlington Agricultural Research Station in Wisconsin, United States - UWRJ-L126-311R-4 | ecosystem: Environmental > Terrestrial > Plant litter >...
CCATGTGGGCGTTGAGCATTCCGGTACCCTTCACCAAACCGGTCGGCGCGGGTGCCGGCGGGTACTTCGCCCCGCACGTGCGGGCCTACATCCGCCGCTCGGGCGCACCGATGCACATCGGCGCGATGGTCGCGGTCAAGGACCGGCTCAACGCCGTGAAGAACCCTCTGGCGCACCTGCACCAGCCGGACATCACGCTGGAGAAGGTGATGTCGTCGCCGATGCTGTGGGACCCGATCCGCTACGACGAGACGTGCCCGTCGTCCGACGGTGCCGCGGCGATGGTGATCGGTGACGAGGCGAGCGCGGATGCCCGTGTCGCCGAGGGACATCCCGTGGCCTGGATCAACGCGACCGCGCTGCGCACCGAACCGCTGGCCTACGCCGGCCGCGACCAGGTGAACCCGCAGGCCAGCCGCGACGCAGCTGCCGCACTGTGGAAATCCGCTGGCATCACCAGCCCGATCGACGAGATCGACGTGGCCGAGGTGTACGTGCCGTTCTCCTGGTACGAGCCGATGTGGTTGGAGAGCCTCGGTTTCGCCGCCGAGGGCGAGGGCTGGAAACTGACCGAGGCCGGTGAGACCGCGATCGGGGGCCGCATCCCGTTCAACCCGTCCGGCGGGGTGCTGTCGTCGAACCCGATCGGCGCCTCGGGCATGATCCGGTTCGCCGAATCGGCCATCCAGGTGATGGGCAAGGGCGGCGACCACCAGGTGCCAGGTGCCCGCAAGGCCCTCGGCCACGCGTACGGCGGTGGCGCCCAGTACTACTCGATGTGGGTGGTCGGCTCCGAAAAACCAGCCGAGCCTTCCTCATGACGCCGATGAAATACACCTGCAGTGTGGCGATGGGCCCCGTCGACGAACTGCTCGAGATCGCCCGCACCGCCGAGGAGGTCGGCTTCGACGCGATCGCGCTGCCCGATTCGCTGTTCTACATGGAGAAGCAGTCGGCGGATTATCCCTACACCCCGGACGGTTCGCGGATGTGGGACGAGAACACGCCGTGGGTGGACCCGTTGATCGCTGCGGGTGCGATGGGTGCGGTGACCTCGAGGCTGCGCTTCTACACCAATGTGATGAAGCTGGGGTCCCGCAACCCGCTGCTGTTGGCCCGCCAGGTGGGCTCGGTGGCGAACCTGACGGGTGACCGCTTCGGTTTCGGTGTCGGGATCGGTTGGGCTCCTGAGGAATTCGAGTGGTGCGGGGTGCCCTACGCCAAGCGCGGCAAGCGCGTCGACGAGATGATCGACGTGATCAGGCTGGTGCTGGACGGCGGCATGGTGGAGTTCCACGGCGAGTTCTACGATTTCGACCGGCTGCAGATGAGCCCGGCGCCGCGGGTGCCGGTGCCGTTCTACGTCGGCGGTCACACCGAGGTGGCGTTGAAGCGGGCCGCTCGCATCGGCGACGGGTGGACCAGCGCGATGATGACCGGCGATCAGCTCGCCGAGACGATCACCCGGTTGAACGAACTGCGCGCCGAGTACGGCCGCGCCGATCGGCCGTTCGAGTTCCAGGCCGTCTGCATCGACAAGTTCGGCGTGGACGGGCACCGCGAACTCGCCCGGGCCGGGGTCACCGACAACATCGTGATCCCGTGGGTGTTCGAGGGCCTGGCCTTCGACGCGCCGATCGAGCAGAAGAAGGACTCGATGCAGCGGTTCGCCGAGACCTACATCCACTCCGGCTGGCAGGAGTAATGGCCGCGCGGGGCCGGCCGGTCCGTTGACTTGTTCGTCAAATAAGAGCTGATCGTAGCCAGAATCTGCGCTCCGGGAGAAGACGCCATTGCCGACCCGGGCTCACGCGCACCTCGCCGAGCGACCCCGGGCGTTCACAGGAAGCTGCGACAACGCCAGCGCACAGGCCGCCGACGTGGCATGATCTTGGTGGTGGCCAGGGTCGCGCACTGGGCACACTGCGATGTTCGTGGCGCACCGGCGTCGTCGATCGTAGGGAAGCGAGCCCGTCAAATGGTTGACGGTCTGTGTTCGCTGGATTTGTCCGGCCGGGGGGATCGGGACCATGGGCGACGAAGCTCAACCGCAGGCGGAGTCCGCGGACATCCTCCGGGACTACCTCAAGCGCGCCGCCAAGGAACTCCGGAAGTCGAATCAACGCCTGGCTGACCTCGAGAACCGAGACCGCGAGCCCATTGCCGTGGTGGGGATGGGTTGCCGGTTACCCGGGGCGGTCGACGGCCCGCGCGCGCTGTGGGAGATGCTGGCGGACGGTCGCGACGTGATGTCGGACTTCCCCGCCGATCGCGGCTGGGACCTCGACGGTCTCTACGATCCCGACCCCGATCAGGTGGGCACTTCCTACAGCCGGGTCGGCGGTTTCGTGCCTGCCGCCGATTTCGACAGCGCATTCTTCGGAATCTCACCGCGCGAAGCGCTGGCGATGGATCCACAGCAGCGGTTGCTCCTGGAGGTCGCGTGGGAGACGTTCGAGTCGGCCGGCATCGATCCCGGGTCGGTGCGAGGCAGCGACACCGCGGTCTTCACCGGCTGGATGGCGTCGTACTACGCGGTCAGCGGTTACGGGGTCAGCGCCGGACAGGTGCTGGAGGGTTATCTGGCCACGGGGCTGTCCGGCAGCGTCGCTTCGGGGCGCATCTCCTACGTGTTCGGTTTGCACGGGCCCGCGGTGACGGTGGACACGGCGTGTTCGTCGTCGCTGGTGGCGATCCACCAGGCCTGCCAAGCCCTGCGCATCGGGGATTGTTCGATGGCCTTGGCCGGTGGCGCGACGGTCATGGCGACCCCGACGCCGTTCAAAGAGTTCTCCCGGCAGCGCGTGCTGTCTCCGGACGGGCGATGCAAGTCATTCGCCGCGTCCGGTGACGGCACCGGACTCTCCGAAGGCGCCGGGCTGATCCTGCTCGAAAGACTCGACGACGCGCGAGCCCGCGGTCATCCGGTCCTGGCGCTGATTCGCGGCAGCGCAGTCAACCAGGACGGCGCCTCGAACGGGCTGGTCGCCCCGAACGGTCCGTCGCAGGAACGGGTCATTCGCCGCGCGCTGAGCAATGCAGGATTGTCGGCGGGCGACATCGATGCGGTGGAAGCTCATGGCACCGGTACCGTGCTGGGCGATCCGATCGAAGCCCACGCCGTGCTGGCCACCTATGGCCGAGATCGAGACGGCGCCGATCCGGTGTGGCTGGGTTCGATCAAATCGAACATGGGCCACAGTCAGGCGGCCGCCGGCGTGGCCGGGGTGATCAAGGTCGTCCAGGCGCTGCGCCACGACATGCTGCCGAAGACCTTGCACGTCGATGCTCCCAGCCCCCTCGTGGACTGGTCCTCCGGCCAGGTGCACCTGCTCACCGAGCCCGTCCCGTGGCCTCGCACCGACCGTCCGCGCCGTGCCGGGGTGTCCGCCTTCGGCATCTCCGGCACCAACGCACACCTCATCATCGAGGAAGCCCCGATTGATGTCGCCACCACCGATCCGCCCGCGGCATCCGCAGCGGACCGAGCGCGCCCGACCGTCTTCCTCCTGTCGGCCAGAACTTCTGCGGGACTCGCTGAGCAGGCCCGCCGCCTGAGCGAACACCTGACCGGCGACGACCACGACCTCAGGGACATCGCCTACGCACTGGCGACCACGCGGGCCACCTTCGATCGTCGCGCCGCGGTGATCGCCGGCACCATCGACGAGCTGCGCACCGGGCTGAACGCACTGGCCGAGGGGACCCCGCATGCCTCTGTGCTCACCGGTGCCCCACTGACCGGGAGCACCGCGTTCGTGTTGCCCGGGCAGGGCGCCCAGCGTGCGGGCGCGGGCGCCGAGCTCTACCCCATGTATCCGGTGTTCGCCGAGACCATCGATGCGGTGTGCGCGCAATTCGACGGACACCTGGGCGTGCCCCTGCGGGATCTGCTGCTCGCGCCCGAAGACTCACCGGAAGCGGCGCTCCTCGACCGGTCGGAGTTCACCCAGCCCGCGGTCTTCGCGGTGGAGGTGGCGCTCTGCCGACTCGTGCAGTCGTGGGGCATCACAGCAGACCACCTCATCGGCCATTCTCTCGGCGAGATCGTCGCGGCACACCTGGCCGGGGTGTTCTCACTGTCCGACGCCTGCACGCTGGTCGCGGCGCGGGGCCGCCTGATGGGCGCTCTGCCCCGCGGCGGCGCAATGGTGGCGATCGGCGCGGGCGAGGACCAGGTGCGCGCCTCCCTGGACGGTTACCGGGGTCGCCTGTCGGTCGCCGCGCTCAACAGTCCGACCTCCACCGTGGTGTCCGGTGACGAGGACGCCCTGCAGTCCTGGTTGGCGTCGTGCGACCGGCACAAGGCGACGCGCCTGTCGGTCAGCCACGCGTTTCACTCCCATCGCATGGAGCCGATGCTCGAAGAGTTCGGGGAGGTGGTGAGAAGCCTTCCGATGGGTGATCCTCGGATTCCGATCGTCTCCAACCGAACGGGAAAGCCGCTGGCAGCAGACGAGTCGACCTCTGCCCACTACTGGGTGCAGCAGGTGCGCGAACCGGTCCGCTTCCTGGACGGGGTGCGCTATCTCGGGTCAGCTGGGGTCAGCACGTTCCTCGAGCTGGGCCCGACCGGTCCGTTGAGCCCGATGGTGGAGCAGTGCATCGACGGCACGCTCGAGGGAACGCTGTGCGCAACGGCACTGCGCGCCCGCCACCCCGAGGCCGAGACGATCCTGCGGCTCGCGGCACGGGCTCATTGTGCAGGAGCCACCGTCGACTGGACTACGGTGTTGCCGCCCCCTGCGCGAAGGGTGGAGCTGCCCACGTACGCCTTCGAGCGCAGGCGCTTCTGGTTCGACGCGGCCGTCACCGATACGCCCGGTGTGTCGTCGGTGGGGTGGTCGACAGTGGATCACCCGTTCCTGGCGGCGGGAATTCGCCTGGGTGACAGCCAAGGCTGGGTGTTCAGCGGCCGGATCTCGTTGAACGCCTGTCCTTGGCTGGCCGATCATGCCGTCGGAGACGTGGTGGTGTTGCCCGCAGCCGCCATGGTGGAGATGGTGTTGGCGGCGGGGGTGAGCGCCGGGGTCGGTGCGCTCGACGAGTTCATACTGCAGTCGCCCCTGCTGATTCCCGACGACGACGCAGTCGCGCTGCAACTGCTGGTCGGGTCCGCTGGAGCGGACGGCCGATGCGACGTACGACTCCTCTCGAGGACGGTCGGTGTCAGCGCGAAAGACACTGTTGCACAGCAGATGTGGGTCTGCCACGCCACCGGGACGCTCAGCGAGTCCGGCGATACGACGGTGAGCCTGCCGGATCTCGTGACACCGTGGCCGCCGGTCGATGCGGTCACGGTGGACGTCGAGTCGATGTATGACCAACTGGCCCAGTCGAATCTGCATTACGGTCCGGCATTCCAACGGGTACGGGCGGCCTGGCGCCGCGGCGAGGAGTTGTTCGCCGAGGTCGCACTCGAGGAAGGCCAGCAGAGCGCGGGTTTCACCGTGCATCCGGCTCTGCTCGATGCGGCCCTGCACCCCGCTGCTGCGCTGCAGCAGCTTAGCGACAGCGGCGACGGCCGCGTCGCTCTGCCGTTCGCCTGGACCGGGGTGAGCTTGCACGCGCCACCCCTGCGCGTGGCGTCAGTGCTTCGCGTCGCCCTGCAGCCCAACGAGTCCGGCCTCGGCCTGTGCGCCGCCGACGTCTCGGGTACGCCGCTGCTGACAGTGCAACAACTGATCACGCGCCCCATCGACATCGCCGCACTGGCTCGCCTGTCCGCCGGTGCCGACCCGTCGCTGCACACCCTGACGTGGACGGCGCTGCCCCGGCCGACCGCGGCACCCACCGCCGTCACGGTGCTCGGGCAGCCACCGTTGGCCGTCGAGGCCTCCTCACCCGGCTACCGCGACCTGACCGAGCTGATCGCGGCTGTCCGCGCAGGCGCACCCGCTCCCCCTGCCGTCGTGGCGGCGGCTCCGCGCGCGGACGACCACGATGGCGAGAACAACGCGGCCATCGCCACCCGCAACGGGTTGTCCGCCACCCTGAACCTGATCCAAGACTGGTTGGCCAGTACCGAACTGGCCACCTCGCGGTTGATCCTGGCGAGCCACGACGCCTTGGCCACCGACGACACCGAGGTGCCCGACCCGGCCGTTGCGGCCGCCCACGGCATGCTGCGCAGCGCCGCCAACGAACACCCCGGCCGCTTCGGCTGGCTCGATGTCGACGAGGCCCGCGCCTCCGGTCCTGCGATCACCGCCGCCCTGGCCGTTTCCGGCGAACCCACCCTGGCCGTGCGCAACGGAATCCTGTTGGTGCCACGCCTCACCCGTCCGACGGGCACACCAGCGGCCGGTGCTCCGACGTTCGACCCCGACACCACGGTGCTGATCACCGGAGGAACCGGCGCGCTGGGCATGGCGCTGGCACGGCATCTCGTCACCAGACACCAGTGCCGGCACCTGTTGCTGTTGAGCCGCCGTGGTGCCGCGGCTCCGGGCGCCGCCGAGCTACGGGACGAGCTCATTGCCCTCGGCGCTGAGGTCGCCTTCGCTGCCGTGGACGCGGCCGACGCCGACCAACTGGCCGGGGCCTTGGCGGCGATCGACAGCGAGCACCCCCTCGGAGCCGTCGTCCACACGGCGGGGATCTTGGCCGACGCCCTCGTCGAGGATCTCGACGACGACGGTGTCGACGACGTCCTACGACCCAAGGTCGATGCGGCGGTGCACCTCGACCGCCTCACCCGCGCCCACGATCTGACGGCGTTCATCCTGTTCTCCTCGGCCGCAGGGGTTCTGGGCAACCCCGGGCAAGCCAACTACTGCGCAGCCAACGCCTTCCTCGACGCGCTGGCCCAAGTCCGTCGCCATGACGGCCTGCCGGCCACCGCCCTGGCCTGGGGTCTGTGGCAGAAGCCCAGCACCATGACCGCGGACCTCGAGCACGACGATCTGGCTCGGTTGCACCGTCTCGGCATCACCGCCATGACGACCGAATACGCTCTGGATCTTTTCGACCAGGCGTGCAGCCGACCGGAGCCGCTGCTGGTGCCCGCTCAGCTCAACATTCCCGCCCTGCGCACCGTGGCCCGCGCCGGCATGCTGCCCTCCGTGCTCAGCGACCTGATCGCCATGCCCGGCGGACGGAGTCGACGCAGCGACCTGAGGAAACGACTGGTCGGGCTCACGCCACCGGAACAGCAGGAAGCAGTGTTGACGGAGGTCTGCACACAACTCGCCGAAGTGCTGAACCACGCATCGCCCGAAACCATCGATCCCACACAACCATTCATCGACATCGGGCTGGACTCCCTGACCGCGATCGAGTTGCGCAACCGGCTCGCTCAAGCCACCGGCTTCGCCCTGCCCGTCGCCCTCGTCTTCGATCACCCGGACCCCGCGTCGGTGACCACGTACCTGCTCGACCAACTGGTCCCTACCGAGCCCACCCCTGCCGACGACGCATCTGCGGTAGAAGTGACTGCACCCGCCGAGGAGCCGCCTCCGGCAACCGAATCCCAGATCCCCTCGCCTGCAATCGATGTCGTGACCGCTGCAGAGACGGGCACACCGGAACCGGTGCGGCACCGTCGCCGGGTGCCGCGCCTGCCCGACGCGCTGACAGCGCCACTTCTGCGACCGCCGCTCCTGAACCGGTTGGCCCACCGATGGTCACGGGACTCGGTCGACCTGCGCGGCAAACGGATACTCGTCACGGGCGCGTCGTCGGGCATCGGCGAAGTCGCGGCCGAACTGTTCGCAGACCAAGGTGCCACCGTGATCGCGGTTGCGCGCCGCCGATGGCGACTCGAAGGACTCGCCTCCCGCATCGAGACACGAGGCGGCCGGTGCGATGTCGCGCCGTGCGATCTGTCCGACCCCGACGACACCGCTCATCTCATCGAACAGGTCGACGATCGGTTCGGCGGCGTCGACATCATCGTCAACAACGCCGGAATCTCCATTTGGCGCCCGCTCACGGAGTCGCTGGAGCGATGGCACGACATCGAACGGGTCATGCAGCTCAACTATTACGCACCGCTGCGGCTCATCCGCGCGTTCGCACCGGGGATGGTCGTTCGGGGCGACGGGCACATCATCAACGCGTCGACATGGGCCGTCTACAACCAGGCCCTCCCCGGCTTCTCCGCCTACAACGCCTCGAAGGCCGCTCTCACGGCCATCTGCCGCGTCATCGACGTCGAATTGGCCGGCAGCGGGGTGCATCAGACGACGCTGTACTACCCCCTGGTGAAGACCCCGATGATCGCCCCGAACAAGGCGTACGACGGGGTGCCTGCGCTCACGGCCGAAGAGGCCGCCGGCTGGATGCTGACGGCCGCGCGGGAACGCCCCCTCCGAATCGCGCCGCGCATGGCGCTGGCCGCGCAGGCTCTCGACACGCTGAGTCCGGCGCTGCTCAACGGTCTGATGAAGCAGTGGGACAGGCGGGTAGGCGGCCCGCCCACGCGGCCGGGACCGAGCCCGACCCGCGACGACGGGGCGCACCGATGACGGGCCGACCGATCCCCCGTCTGCTCGAGGATCTCGCCCGGGATCGGCCCGATGACACCGCATACACGTTCGTCGATTACGCGGTCGATCCCCTTGGGGTCGCCGAAAGCCTTACCTGGGAGCAGGTTCACCACCGAGCCCGCATCGTCGCCGCCCGACTCGCGACGTGCGGATCCCCGGGCGACCGTGCCGTGATCGTGGCACACCAGGGGCTCGACTACGTAGTCGCGTTCCTGGGTGCGATCCAGGCCGGCTTCATCGCCGTTCCGCTCTCGGTGCCGCAGTTCGGTGCACACGACGAGCGTGTGTCCGGCGCGCTGCACGACTGCTCTCCGGTCGCCATCCTGACCACGTCCGCCGTGGTCGACGGATTGTTGACTTACGCTGCACCGCGACCCGGCCGGCCGGCACCGGTGATCATCGAGGTCGATGTCCTGGACTTCGCTTCGGCACCCACGGTGCAGCCGGCGGATGTCCGTGGCCCGAAGATCGCGTATCTGCAGTACACCTCCGGTTCGACGCGCCGGCCCAGCGGTGTGATGATCACCCACGAGAACGCGGTGGCGAATGTCCACCAGATCCACACCGACTTCCTCGACGGTGACGCGCCGAGACTCACCGTCGTGTCGTGGCTGCCCCTGTTCCACGATCTCGGCCTGGTCGTCGGCCTCTTCATTCCGCTGGTCACCGGTAGGCCGGGGGTGCTGTTCAGTCCGGTCGCCTTCATACAGAAGCCCGGACGGTGGATCGCCCTTCTCGCATCGCACCCCGAAACACTGACGGCTGCACCCAACTTCGCGTTCGACCTGGCGGCACGCCGCACCTCGGACGAGGAGCTGGCCGGGTTGGACCTGTCGAACGTCCGGACCGTCGCCAGCGGCAGCGAACGGATCCACGCGACGACGCTGCGCCGGTTCTGGGACCGCTTCGTGCCCTTCGGCCTCTCGGCCACCGCCGTGCGACCCGCCTTCGGGCTCGCCGAGGCCACGGTCTACGTCGTCTGCTCGCTGTCGCGACGCCTGCCGACGATCACGCGGTTCGACTACCAGAAGCTGTGTGCCGGGCATGCCGAGGTGTCCGGGGAAGAAGGTATCGAGATGGTCGGCCTCGGACCGCCACGCTCCTGCCTGGTCAGGATCGTCGACCCGCAGACCGACACCGAGGTGCCCGCCGACATGGTCGGTGAGATCTGGCTCCACGGCCCGAACATCGCGACCGGTTATTGGCGCAACGGCACCCTGTCCGATGATGCCTTCGGCGCCTCGCTCGTCGACGCGGCCCCGGGCATCCCGGTGGGACCCTGGTTGCGCACGGGCGATCTCGGCGTGATGAGCGAGGGTGAGTTGTTCGTCGTCGGTCGGATCAAGGATCTGCTGATCGTCAACGGCCGCAACCACTATCCGGACGACATCGAGGTCACCATCAGTGAGATCACCGGAGGACGGGTCGCTGCGATCTCCGTCCAGGAGGGGCAGTCCGAGCAGCTCGTCGTGATCGCCGAGTGCAAGAGGCGCGCCGACGAGCCCGCCGCGGAGGTGGCCGCATGGCGCAGGTTGCGGCGCGACGTCACCGCGGCTGTGGCCACGGTGCACAACCTGCGCCTGGCCGACCTCGTCCTGGTGCTGCAGGGCTCGATCCCCATCACGACGAGCGGCAAGGTCCGTCGCGCCCACTGTGTGAATCGGTACCAGCAGAACGAGTTCCGGCGCCTGGACGAGGCCTGATGGAGGATTCCGAGGAAGCGCTGCGCCGCTGGTTGATCGATCATCTGGTGACCGAGATCGGTTGCAGCCCTGACGATGTCGATGCACATGTCGCCATCCGCGAGTTGGGCGTCGGTTCGGCCGAGGCGGTGGTTCTCTCGGGACTGCTCTCGGAACGACTGGGATGGGACGTGTCACCGGCGGAGTTGTGGCAGCATCCGACGATCGACGCGCTCGCGCGGCATCTCTCGTCGCCCGAGGAACCCGCGGTGGCCGACACAGATTCTGGCGGTGATCGTCCCGCTGCCGACGAGCCCATCGCCGTCATCGGGATGGGTTGCCGCCTCCCGGGTGGCATCAGCGGACCGGATTCCTTCTGGCAGCTCCTGTGTGACGGCCGCTCGACAGTCACCCGGGTGCCACCCGAGCGCTGGGCGGCGTTCGACGACGGCTCACCGGAGGTGGCCGCGGCGCTGTCGGGCACGACCCGGTGGGGTTCCTTCCTGACCGACATCGATGCCTTCGACGCCGAATATTTCGACATCTCGCCGCGGGAAGCCGCCAAGATGGATCCCCAGCAGCGATTGGTTATGGAAGTCGCCCACGAGGCCCTCGATCACGCCGGGATTCCCAGCGACACACTGCGACACACACAGACCGCGGTCTTCACCGGGGCGAGCACGACCGAATACGGGTATCTGGCGATGACCGACCTGAGCCAGATCGATGCCTGGTTCGGCACCGGTGGCGCGCTGAGCATCATCGCCAACCGGGTGTCGTACTTCTTCGACCTGCGCGGGCCATCGGTGACGGTCGACACGGCGTGCTCCTCGTCGTTGGTCGCGATCCACCTGGCCGTTCAGAGCCTCCGGGGGCGCGAGGCGAACCTGGCACTCGCCGCGGGCGTCAACCTGCTGCTCTCGCCGGCGATCACCCGCGGCTTCGATCACGCCGACATCCTGTCACCGACGGGTCGTTGCCACTCCTTCGACGCTGCCGCAGACGGTTTCGTACGCGGTGAGGGTTGTGGAGTCGTGGTGCTCAAGCGCCTCAGCGATGCCAAGCGCGACGGTGACCGCATCCTCGCGGTCGTCCGAGGTTCGGCGATCAACCAGGACGGACGGTCCAACGGTCTGATGGCGCCGAACCCGGAAGCGCAGATGTCGGTGCTCCGTTCGGCGTACAGCGACGCGGGGGTTCCGCTGACCGACGTCGACTATGTCGAAGCCCATGGCACCGGCACACTGCTCGGCGATCCCATCGAGGCGCGCGCGCTGGGGATCACCGTGGGGCGATCCCGCCCGCAGGCGTCGCCGCTCCTGATCGGCGCGGTGAAGTCCAATGTCGGGCATCTGGAGGCGGCGGCGGGCATCGCGGGTTTCATCAAGACCGTCCTGGCACTGCAGCACAGCCGGATTCCGGCGAGTCTGCACTTCCAGACACCCAATCCACACATTCCCTTCGCCGATCTCAATCTCGAGGTGGTCGCCCGCGAACGTGATTGGCCGGCCTCACGACGGCCCCGCTGTGCGGGTGTCTCCTCGTTCGGCTTCGGCGGAACCAACGCTCATGTGGTCCTCGAGCAGGCCCCTCCCCAGGATCACCGTGCGCCCGTGACGGCACCGGCGGTGACCACCCTGGTGATCTCCGGTAAGTCGGCCCAACGCATATCCTCGGCTGCGCAGACCATCGCCGAGTGGTGGGACGGGGCCGGACGCGACGTGTCGGTGGCCGACGTCGCACACACGCTGAACTACCACCGCACCCAGCACCGCAGGTTCGCCACGGTCTGCGCCCGGGGGCGTGCTGATGCGCTGGCGGGCCTTCGCGCTCTGAGCGGTGGGCCCCCGGCGCCCGGTGTGGTGTGGCCCCACGACGACAGGCACTGTGGGCCCGGCACGGTGTTCGTCTATCCGGGGCAGGGCGGCGTGTGGCCCGGGATGGGCCGAGGGCTGTTGCGCGACGAGCCCGCGTTCGCTCATGCCGTGACCGACCTCGACAAGGTGTTCGCGGAGGTGCTCGGGTACTCGCTGCAGCAGGCCATCGTTTCCTGCGAGTTCGAGGACTCGCGCGCGGCGGTGATCACCATGGGTCTGCAACTGGCACTCACCCAGTTGTGGCGGTCCTGTGGGGTGGACCCCGATGCGGCCATCGGACATTCGACGGGTGAGGTGACGGCGGCGGTGGTGGCCGGAACGCTGTCGACCGCCGAGGGCCTGCGACTGCTCGCCACACGGGGGCGTCCAGCCGACCTGACACCGATGGCTCCTCGAATTCCCCTGTTGAGCCATGGGTCGGAGAACTTCGCGCAGGCCGTCGCTACAGCCGCATCCGATCACACCACGTTTGTCGAGATCAGTTCCGATCCGATGCTGCTGGACTCGATCGCCGAGAGTCTGCCTCACGCACACCATCATCACTGCGTCGGAACGCTCGAACGCGAAGGTGACGAGGCGGTGAGCTTTCGCACCAACCTGAACCGAACCCGGTCGACCAGTCCACCGCACACCCCCCACCCACCGGAGCCGCATGTGGTGCTGCCACCGGCGCCGTGGCGCCACACGCGGCACTGGCTCAGGCCGCGGGTGCCTTCCGCGCCCCGGGCCATCCGACCGGCCTTCACCTCCGTCGCGGGAGAACCCGTTGCGCGCGAGGACGACTCGCGGTCAGTGGTGACGGTGCAGGTGCCGGCCAGCGTCGACGAGCCCATCGCCATCGTCGGAATGGCATGCCGCTACCCCGGTGGAGTCGATTCCCCCGACACGCTGTGGGACATGGTGGCCACCGGTCGAGACGTCATCTCGGACTTCCCCGACGACCGTGGGTGGGACGTGTCGACGCTGTTCGATCCCGATCCCGACACAGTGGGCAAGTCCTCCACCCGCTGGGGCGGATTCCTCGACGGCGTCGGCGATTTCGACGCCGGATTCTTCGGCATGTCCCCGAAGGAGGCATTGGCCACCGATCCACAGCAGCGGTTGTTGCTGGAGTGTTCGTGGGAGGCGCTCGAGTCGGCAGGCGTCGATCCGTTGTCGCTGAGAGGCAGCCAGACCGGCGTGTTCGTCGGGGTCATGGCCTCGTACTACGTCAACGACGCCCCGCCGGAAGCCGAGAGCCATCTCGCCACCGCCGTCGCCGCAAGTGTGGCGTCGGGCCGTATCGCCTACGCGCTGGGGTTGGAAGGGCCTGCAGTGTCGATCGACACCGCCTGTTCGTCATCGCTGGTGGCGACGCACCTGGCCATGCAGTCCCTGCGATCGGGTGAGTGTGAGCTGGCGCTGGCGGGCGGGGTCAGCGTGATGGCACTGCCCCACATCTATGTTGCGTTCTCCCGCCAGCGGGGGCTGGCCCCCGATGGCCGCGTCAAGTCGTTCGCGGCGGCGGCGGACGGTACCGGCTTCTCGGAGGGGGTCGGAATGTTGTTGCTCGAGAAGCTTTCCGATGCGCGACACCGCGGGCATCGGGTGTTGGGGCTCATTCGCGGGAGTGCGGTCAATCAGGACGGTGCGTCCAACGGCCTGGCCGCGCCGAACGGGCTGGCGCAGCAGCGGGTGATCCGTGCCGCGCTCGCCAGCGCGGGGATCAGCGGGTCCGAGGTCGATGTCGTCGAGGCTCACGGCACGGGAACGGTTGTCGGTGACCCGATCGAGGCTCGGGCGATCGTGGCGACCTATGGATCACGCCGAGACGGCGGGCATCCGTTGTGGTTGGGTTCGATCAAATCCAACATGGGTCACGCGCAGGCGGCCGCCGGGGTGGCGGGGATCATCAAGATGGTGCAGGCCATGGCCCACGGTGTGGTGCCGAAGACGATGCACATCGATGCCCCGAATCCTCACGTGGACTGGTCGGCAGGCACGGTGCGCCTTCCCACCGAGGCCCAGCCCTGGCCTGCCGGCGACCGTGTGCGGCGGGCAGGGGTGTCCGCCTTCGCGATCTCGGGTACCAATGCCCACCTGGTGCTCGAAGAAGCGCCGACCGAGCCGCTCACCGAGCGTCGCGACGATGCCGGTGCGCCCCCGACGGCGTGGGTGCTGTCGGCGAAATCCGGTCCCGCCCTCGCGGCCCAGGCGCACCGCCTGCTGTCCCACCTGAATTCCGCACCCCACATCACGGCCGCTGATGTGGGACTGTCACTGACCCGTCGCTCGGTGTTCGGGCACCGCGCAGTGCTCGTCGGCTCCGACCGGAACCAGTTGATGGATCAGCTGAGCGAACTCGCCAACCGCCCGGTGAGTTCCGGCGTGCTCACACGTGGTTCCGGGGTCGTTCTGGTCTTCCCCGGGCAGGGCTCGCAGTGGGCGGGCATGGGGCGACAGTTGTACCGTGAGTCTGCTGTCTTCGCCGAGCAGATGGACGAGTGCGCAGAAGCGTTGCGGCGCTGGGTCGACTGGTCCTTGATGGATGTGGTGCAGAGGCGGCCGGGGTCACCTGGATTCGATCGCGTGGATGTGGTGCAACCGGTGCTGTGGGCGACGATGATGTCGTTGGCCCGATTGTGGCGTTCGACAGGGGTGGCTGTCGATGCGGTGATCGGACATTCGCAGGGCGAGATCGCCGCCGCGTGTGTGGCGGGTGCGCTATCGGTACAGGACGCCGCGGCCGTGGTGGCATTGAGGAGTCAACTGCTGGTCTCCTTGACCGGCGACGGGGCGATGGTGTCGGTGGGCGCAAGGGTCGGTGACGTCGAGCAGATGGTGCGTCGATGGGGTGATCGCCTCAGCGTGGCCGCGGTCAACGGTGCGGAATCGGTGGTGGTGTCCGGCCACGTCGACGCTGCCGAGGAATTGATCGCGGCGTGCGGACACCGTGGGGTGTGGGCGCGGCGCATCGACGTGGATTACGCATCCCATTCGGCGGCCGTCGAAGCGATCGAAGAGGAGTTGGTCGAGCAACTCAGCGATATCACACCTGAAACCACTGGCGCACAGTTCTTCTCCACCGTCGAGGGTGATCTCATCGACACGGCCGCACTCGATGCCCGGTACTGGTACCGCAATGTGCGTCACCGGGTGCAGTTCGACCGTGCGGTACGCGCCGCGCACGGGAACGGGTACCGGGTGTTCGTGGAGTGCAGTCCGCATCCGGTGCTGCTCGCCGCGATGGAGGATGTGCTCGCGGCGCACCCGAGTGGGCCCGGAGCCAGTGTGGTGGTGCCGACGCTGGGTCGAGATCAGGGTGGGCTCGACCGGTTCCTCTTGTCTGCGGGCGAGTTGTTCAACGCAGGCGCCTCGGTGGACTGGTCGGCTCTCCTGGCGGGTTCAGGCAGTCCGGTACAGTTGCCCTCCTACGCTTTTCAGCGACAGCGCTACTGGTTGCCGGTATCTCCCCACGCTGGCGACGTCGGCTCTGTCGGAGTGAGCAGCATCGAGCATGCCTTGCTCGGCGCTGTGGTGGATCAGCCGGCGACCGGCGGTGTGACGATGACCGGCCGGTTGTCTCTGCAGACCCATCCTTGGCTCGACGATCATGTCGTATCGGGGGTTACGGTGTTCCCGGGCGCGGGTTTCATCGAGTTTGCGCTGCGCGCAGGTGAGCAGGTCGGGACACCGGTGGTCGCGGAGCTGACCCTGGACGCACCGTTGGTGATCCCGCCCGACGACGCGGTGATGGTGCAGGTGGTCGTCGGCGGCGCAACGGAATCCGGTCAGCGGCCCGTGTCGATGTACGGGCGGGTGGACAGACCCGACCGCCCGTGGGTGCGCCACGCGCAGGGCCTCCTCGCAACCGGCACGCTGACCTCGATGGAGCCCACGTCCCCGTGGCCGCCACCCGGTGCGGTCGCGATCGACGTCGGTGAGGCCTATCGACAGCTGGCTGACCGTGGCTATGAATACGGTCCGACTTTCCAAGGGCTGCAGGCGATGTGGCGCGATGGCGACCAGATCTGCGCGGACGTCGGCATCGATCCCGGGGCAACGGGAGCATCCGCGCCGATGGGTATCCATCCCGCTCTGCTCGATTCGGCGCTACACGCCGCCGCGATCGCCGCGGACAGTCGGGCCGACGGCGGTGTGCTCTTGCCGTTCAGCTGGCAGTCGGTGCAGCTGCACGCCGCCGGTGCGACCCGCGCCCGCGTCAGGATCATCGCATCGGGCCCCGACACCGTGTCGGTGCAGCTGGCCGACGGGCTCGGACATCCAATACTGTCGGTGGGTGCGCTGACAACCCGCGCGATCTCCAGCGCACAACTCGACGCAGCGTTGAGCGCGGCCTCTGGAACCGGTCGGGGACTGATGCAAGTGGTCTGGTCACCGGTGACCACGATCGACGCCTCGGCAAGCAGCCCCGAAACCGCCGTGACGGTCTGGGAATTCGAATCAGGCACTCACGGCGCTGACGGGCCCGCGGCAGTCCACGCAGCCGCCCACGGCGCTCTGACCGTGCTGAGATCCTGGCTCGACGGTGACCGCGCCACACGCCTTGTCGTGGTGACCCGCGGCGCAGTCGCCCCGCCCGGTGAGGACATCACCGACCTGGCCGGCGCCGCGATCTGGGGGTTGGTGCGCTCAGCACAGAGTGAGAACCCAGGTCAGATCGTGCTCGTGGATGCCGACGCACCGGTGGACGCAACAGCGCTGGCCGCAAGTGGGGAGCCCCAATACCTGGTTCGTGCCGGCATTGTCCACGTGGCCCGGCTCAGGCCAGTTGCCGGCCCTCCGCCCGGCACCGCACCGGACGTATTCGGCTCGACGTCAACGGTGTTGATCACCGGCGGCACCGGAATGGCCGGCGCCGCGCTGGCCCGGCATCTGGCGACCCACCATCATGTCGGGCACCTCGTCTTGGCCAGCCGCAGTGGCGCCGACAGCCCCCGGGCCGCCGAATTGGTCTCCGAGCTCACCACCGCCGGTGCTCGTGTCGAAGTGGTCGCCTGTGACCTCGCCGACCGCGGAGCGGCCGCCGCGCTGATCACCGACATCACCCGGGACCACCGTCTGAGCGCGGTGATCCACGCCGCCGGAGTCCTCGACGACGCCGTCCTCGGTTCCCTGACTCCTGACCGTATCGACACCGTCATGCGTGGAAAGGTCGATGCCGCATGGCATCTGCACGACCTCACCCGTGAGCTCGATCTGGATGCGTTCGTGATGTTCTCCTCCCTCGCGGGCATCGTCGGCGCACCCGGACAAGCCAACTACGCTGCCGCCAACACCTATCTCGACGCACTCGCCACCCACCGACACGCACTGGGGCTCCCCGCGCAATCCCTGGCCTGGGGTCTCTGGGGAGAATCCAGTTCGATGACCGCCGGGATCGATCACGATCGGTTGCAGCGCCACGGCCTGGTAGCCCTCACTCCTCGTCGGGCCCTCGAATTGTTCGACGCCGCAGTGATTCACGACCATCCCGTGCTCGTCACCGCTCAGTTCGACCGTAGCGTCCTCACTCACGCTGACACGCTGCCGCCGCTGTTCAACGAACTCGTCACCGGCCGCCGCCCGCGCCAGGTCCCGCCCGCAGGATCCGCCACGTCATTGCCCCAACGCCTCGCCGAGCTGTCCCCCGCGGCGCAGCATGAGCTGCTCAGTGACCTCATCACCGAACACCTGGCCGCCACCCTGGGCCACTCCGATCCGACCACCGTCGATGACGACGACACGTTCGCCGACCTCGGGATGGACTCCCTGTCGGCCATCGAACTCCGCAACCGTCTCAAAGCGGTGACCGGACTGACACTTTCACCCACCATCGTCTTCGACCACCCGACCCCCACCGCCCTCGCCGGTCACCTACGCGCCGAGCTGTCCGCGTGCGCGCGGAGCGACGGACAGGGACGCGCCGGCACTCGGGCAAGCGTCGAGGCGATGGTCGATCGACTCGACGATCTCGTCACCTCGTCAGGGTGGGAGGCCGCGGAGAGAAGCAGGGTCGCCGCGAGACTCGAGTCGATACTGGAGACGCTGCGGCAGCCGGATCACCCTCCGATCGATCTCCGCGACATCGACGAAGCCAGTGACGACGAGCTTTTCGCCATCATCGACGACGAGCTCGCGTAACCGCGGCTGCGGGTCAGCTCCGGCGTGCCTTGAGCCTCTGCTGGGCCATGGGCAGCAACAGGCGTCGCGGGGTGAATCGATAGCCCTCGGCCAGCAGTGCGTTGATGCGACCCGACACGACGGTGGGAGCGGATCCCTCGACGGCGCGCAGCGCGGTCTCGACGACCTGGGAGGCCGACTGGCGGCCACGCGTGAGGAACTCCTTGTCGGTCCTTTCGAAGAACTCGGTGTCAGTGCCACCAGGACACAGCGTGAACACCCGCACGCCGGTTCCCTTGGCCTCCTGCCACAACGCCTCGGTGAAGGCCCAGACGAAGGCCTTCGTTCCGCCGTACACCGCCATGCTCGGTGTCGGCTGAAACGATGCGGTGGAACCGAGATTGACGACCAGCCCGCGGCCGGCCTCGACCATCGCGGGGAAGAATCTTCCGGTGAGCTCGACCGGCGCTGTGCAGTTGAGCTGGATCATCGCGGCGTTGTCGTGGGGGTCCTGGTCGGCGAAGGGACCGTGCGACCCGACTCCGGCGTTGTTGACGAGAATGTCGATCGGCCGACCGAGCGCGGCGATCTCGTCAGCCAGGGTGTCTGCCGCGCCCGGCACCGACAGGTCAGCCGCGATGACATCGACGCGGAGGTCGGGGTGCAGTGCCACGAGGGTCTCGCGGAGCTGGTCGAGTTTGTCGCGGCGACGAGCCACCAGCACCAGGCCGACGTCGCGGTCGGCGAGTTGGCGTGCGAACTCCGCGCCGATGCCACTGCTGGCACCGGTGACCAGGGCCGTGCTGTTGCGATCCATGGCGCTCTCCTTCGTCGGCGTGGTCGACACACCGGGCCGCGGGGTCAGTGCGAACATGCGGATGGTCCGGACACCCTGGGTCCGATCGGCATACTTTCCGAAGCCGGCGTACAGGGCGTTGGCGAGCGCGAACAGGCGGTCGCGTTCCTCACCGACGACTTCGCGCGCCGTGAACTCGCCGCCACGAGATCCGATGTGCAACTCGCAGTCCGGATTGGCTCGCAGGTTGTGACACCACCCGGGATGTTTGGCTCCACCCCAATTGGAGGCGACCAGGATCACGCGGTCTCCGTCGGTGACATAGGTCAGCGGTGACTCACGGCGTTCGCCGCTGCGCGCGCCGATGGACGTCAGCACCACGACGGGAATGGCCGTGAGCTTCATCCGCCCGTTGGTCGCGTTCAACATCCACACATCCGTCGGCACCGCGATCGTGCGCCAGATCGCCGAACCGGGCTTGCTCGCAATCAGGACACCGCCCGTCCACCAGGTCAGCGCTCGCTTCCACTTCGGTCGCGAGAGCGGCTCGACCCGGGGAATGCCGTTGACCGTCGCCCGGTCAGGTGGTGCGCCGGGGAGGATTGTGCGGTTGGGGGGCATGAAAACCTCGTCACACTAGGAGGATTGGAGCCGTTGTCACCTGGAGCCGATCACAGTGCGGGTTTGCCGGGCCGGCGTCTCACGAAGTCCGAACCGTCGGTGGAATCGAGCCAGTGGTTCAGGGGCCCACCAGTTCCACGGACCGAGCACGCGCATGAAGGCCGGTACCAACACCATCCGCACCAGAGTCGCGTCCATCAGAACTGCCAGGGAGAGCCCGAGCCCGAGCATTCTCATGAACGTGACCTGCGCGGCCATCAACGCGCCGAAGGAGATCGCCATCAGTAGTGCGGCAGCGGTGATCACCCTTCCCGTGCGCGCAACGCCCAGCGCGACACTCTCCTCGTTCGCGGCGGCTGATCGGTCGGATTCGAGCCAGTGTTCCCGGATGCGGGAGATCAGGAAGACCTCGTAATCCATCGACAGACCGAAGGCCACGCAGAACAACAGAACCGGGAGGTCCACCTCCAGGGTGCCGGTCACTTCAGCTCCCAGCGCCCCGAGGTGGCCGTCCTGGAACACCCACACCAGCGCGCCGAACGCGGCCGTCAACGACAGCAGGTTGAGCACCACCGCCTTGACCGGCAGCAGCACGCTGCCGGTCAGCAGAAACAGCAGCACCAAGGTGATTCCGCCGATGAGACCGAGAACCAGCGGCACCCGGCTCGTGATGGCGTCCACGGTGTCGCGATTGGCTTGTGCCGTGCCACCCAACAGCACGGTCGTGCCGACCGGAACCGGCACGGCGTGCAACGCATCCAACTGACGCTCGGACGGCTCCGAATACAGCGAGGTGTCACTGGTGATCGTCATGAAGGCGGCACCGCCCTGCTCACCCGCCGGGGCCGAGGGCGGACCCACGAGGTTGCCATCCACCCACGTGCCCCCGACCGCGGACACCGACGACACCTGCGGCACACGGGAAAGCCTGTCGGCATAGTCGTCGATGTCGGCCCGATCGAGACCTTTCGCGTCCGGAATCACCACGCTGACATTGGTCAGCTGATCGACCGCGAAATCGTCGCGCAGTTGCTCGCCCACCTGACGCGCCGAGGCCGACGGCGGCAGCACGCGATCGTCAGGGAAGCCGAATTTCACGCCGAGGAAGGGCGATCCGAGCGCGAGCAGCACGATGACCACTGAAAGGCCGATCGGCACCGCACGTCGCATGACGGACTTCGTCCAGCGATACCAGAAGGTCTGCGCCACCGGTACCGGCTGGGCGGCCGGCCTGCCGAGGATCCGACGGACGACGGTGCGCACGTCGAATCGATCGACATGGGCGCCGAGTAGCACGATCCCGGCCGGAGTCACCACCACGGCGGCGATCGCGGCGATCGCCACCACGATCACACCCGCGTAGGCGAACGACTTGAGGAAGTACTGCGGGAAAACGATCATCGTGACCATCGACAGCGCGACCGTCATCGCCGAGAACAGGACGGTGCGGCCTGCCGTCGTCATCGTGCGGATCAAAGCTTCGTCCCGGGTCGCGCCGTCAGCGATCTCGTTGCGGTACCGGCTCAAGATCAGCAGGGTGTAGTCGATGGCCAGTGCCAGGCCCAACGCAATGCAGAGGTTCAGCGCGAAGATCGACACGTCGGTGAACATCGTCGTTGCGCGAAGCGCCGCCATCGAGCCGAGGATCGCGAAGATGCCGATCGTCATCGGCAGCGCCGCGGCGAGAAGCCCGCCGAACACCCAGATCAGAACCACGAAGCTGAGCGGCAGGACCAGGGTCTCCATCAGCAGCAGATCCCGTGTGGTCTGGGCGTTGATCTGCCAGTAGATGGTGGCCTCGCCGCCCGCGCGGATCGTGACACCGTCGCGGTCGTGATCGACGGCCGCGGCGAGATCCTTCGCGCGGGCCTGCGCCGTGTTGTCGTCGCCGTTCACCCCTGCCACGATGAGCCCCGTCTTGCGGTCCTCGCTGACCAGGGGCGCGGGCGAAGGGCTGGTCCACGCCGACATCACCTGGCCGACATCGGAAGACTCCTGCAACAGCCTGACGACGTCGATGCCGGCCTCCCGGGCAGCGGGACTGTCGATCCCGTCGTCCGATGTCACGCTGATGACCATCGTCAGGTCGCCCTGGCCGAACGTGTCCGACAGCATGCTCGAAGCTTGCGACGACTCGGAGACCGGATCGAACATTCCGCCCGCCGAGAGGGTCTTCACCACTGGAAGGCCGAAGACGGCAGCGGCGACCATCACCAGCAGCGTGCATGCGATCACGCGCCGGGGCGCCGCGATGGCGATTCTGGCTGCTGCCTGCAGCACGGCACCCACCCATCGTTTCGAGCTACGTCGAGGGATCTGCTGCTGGCACGCTACCCCACCCCGACTCTTTGCGTGCCGCGCTGGTGAAATCGTCCCCATGTGCAGATCTGGCAACCTCGCGGACCACACTGTGCGGGCGGTCTGCGCGGCTCCGATTGCATACCGAAGGCGAAAAACTGTAACGTGTTCTAATTAGGACTGGACTGGGAGGCCCGAGGTGAGCGTCGAAGCCGCAGGCATACGCGAGATCGACACCGGTACGTTGCCCGACCGCTTCGCGCGCGGGTGGCACTGCCTGGGGCCGGTGAAGGACTACCTCGACGGCGCACCGCACGGCGTCGAGATCTTCGGCACCATGCTCGTCGTCTTCGCCGACTCCCAGGGCGAGGTGAAGGTCCTCGACGGCTACTGCCGGCACATGGGGGGCAACCTTTCCCAGGGCACCATCAAGGGCGACGAGATCGCCTGCCCGTTCCACGACTGGCGGTGGGGCGGCGACGGCCGGTGCAAGCTCGTGCCGTACGCCAAGCGCACCCCCCGGTTGGCCCGCACCCGGGCCTGGCAGACCGACGTCCGCGGTGGTCTTCTGTTCGTGTGGCACGACCACGAGGGCAACCCACCACCGGAGGAGGTCCGCATCCCGGACATCTCCGAGTGGGGCAGCGGTGAGTGGACCGACTGGAAGTGGAACTCGATGCTGATCGAGGGCTCCAACTGCCGGGAGATCATCGACAACGTCACCGACATGGCGCACTTCTTCTACATCCACTTCGGCCTGCCGACGTACTTCAAGAACGTCTTCGAGGGCCACATCGCGTCGCAATACCTGCACAACGTGGGCAGGCCCGACATCAACGACATGGGCACCGCTTACGGGGACGCGAAGCTCGACTCCGAGGCCAGTTATTTCGGCCCGTCGTTCATGATCAACTGGCTGCACAACACCTACGGCGATTTCAAGGCCGAGTCGATCCTGATCAACTGCCACTACCCGGTCAGCCAGGACTCGTTCATGCTGCAGTGGGGCGTGATCGTCGAGAAGCCCAAGGGCCTCGACGAGTCGACCACCGAGAAGCTCGCCGATGCGTTCACCGACGGCGTGAGCAAGGGCTTCCTGCAGGACGTCGAGATCTGGAAGCACAAGACCCGCATCGACAATCCCCTGCTGGTCGAGGAGGACGGCGCGGTCTACCAGATGCGCCGCTGGTACCAACAGTTCTACGTCGACGTCGCCGACGTCACCCCGGAGATGACCGACCGCTTCGAGATGGAGGTCGACACCACGGCGGCGGTGCAGAAGTGGAACGTCGAGGTCGAGCAGAACCTCAAGGCCAGGGACGCCGAGAAGCAGGCCACGTGAGGCAGCGGGAAGCGCAGCGGATCGCACATGAGTGAGACGCCCGACGTCGACCGGGTGGCCAGGTCGATGCTCCTGTTGCACGGACACGAGGACGACGAGCACCACGGGGAGCACGCACCCGGTCCGGGCGAACCCGGGCACCGCAGCGGATCATGGGGCAAGGCACCGGATTTCGCCGCCGACCCGGACCGCGCAGCCGCGGTGCGAGCGGCCAGCCTCGCCGACCGCGAGCGGTATCTGAACTCCGGCCTGGCGTCGGTGGACTGCCGGTTCTGCCACGTCTCGGTGCGAGTGAAGAAGCTGGGTCCGGCGCACACCTCGGTGCAGTGGAGCGCCGAGGCCACACAACGCTGCGCGCATTTCGCCGAGATCCGTGCCACCGGCGGCGATCCCGCCAGGGAACGCTCGTGCCCGCGACTGGCCGACAGCATCCGCCACGCCGTCGCCGAAGGCTGTCTGGAGGAGTACTCCAGCGCCCCCTCCCCGGGTGACGGCTGAGCGCTCCAGTCCCCTAACCGTTACAGTCCCTCGAACTGCGCCTTGACCTGTTCCTCGGTCAGGCCGTAATCCGCCAGCGCGTACGTGTGTTTCGGTGCCCGCGGGCCTTTCTTGCTGTCCTCGTGCGTCTGCGTGACGGCCTGGCGGGCCGCATCGGTGAAGTCGATGCCGAATGCGCGGTAGATGTCGGCCACCGTCCCGACGGGGTCCTTGATGAGCGCGAAGTAGTCCAGGTCGTAGAACTGGGCGGGGTCGTGGCGGGCGCGCTCGGCGCTGAACAACCGCAGGCCGCGCGACCAGGTCTCCAACGCGTCGTCACCGATCACCTTGCCCCCGAAGCTGTTCGACCATCCCTCGGTGGTGTGCTGGGCCAACGAGCACATCGAGGCCATGATCGTCTCGGCCGGGCGATGACACTGGATGACCAGCGCGTCGGGGTAGGTGGCGAACAGCGCGTCGAGCGCGAACAGGTGGCTGGGGTTCTTGAGCACCCACCGCTTGCCGACGTCGTTGAGCCCGATCAACTGCAGGTTCTTGCGATGCCGCCGGTAGGGCTTGGACCAGTCCTGCCGGGCCAACCACTGCGCGTAGGTCGGCAGGTGTGCCAACGTCTCGTAACTGACCGAGTGCAGCGACTGCCGAAGCAGCTGCCAGCACTCCTCGACCTCGTCGGCGGTCATGTAGTGCAGGCCCGTGTACTCGGGGTTCTCGGCGTGGGCCTTATTGAACTGTGCATCCAGCTGCTGGAAAAGCGGGTTCTGCGACCAGGTTTCACGCGGCGGCCTGGGCTGGGGGAACTCCGCGAGCCACAGTTCGAGGCCCTGGTGCCGCGGGTCGGCGGCCAACAGGCGGTGCACGGCCGTGGTGCCGGTGCGCGGCAACCCGGTGACGAAGATCGGCCGCTCGATCGGTACGTCGACGTGCTCGGGATACTGCGTGAACGCGGCCTCGGAGACCAGCCGGGCCACCAGCGCGTTGCGCACGAAGAAGCGCTGCATCTTGCTGCCGAACTCGGTGAGGTCGGCGTCGCGCCGGTAGGACTCCAGCAGCACCGCCAGCGCCTCGCGGTAGTTGTCGTCGTCCCCGCCGAAATCCTCGAAACCGCAGGCCTTGACCGCCGAGGCGTGCAGGTCCTCGACGGTGCCGACATCCGTACGGCCCGTCACGCCTTGTACTCCCCGCAGTTGACGTCGAGCGCCTGCCCGGTGATACCGCTGGACAGGTCGCCGGCCAGGAACAGGATGGCCGAGGCCACCTCGTCCTCGGTGGGCAACCGCTTGAGGTCGCTGTTCGCCGCGGCGGCCTTGTAGATCTCGTCGACGGTCGTGCCGTACTTGCCTGCCTGATGCTCGAAGTAGCCCTGCAGCGTGCCACCCCAGATATACCCAGGCAGAACCGAATTCACGCGGACGCCCTGCCCACCCAGCTCACTGGCCAGCGATTGCGACATCGCCAGCAGCGCGGACTTGGCCATCTTGTAGGCGCCCTGCTTGGGGTCGGAGTGCCGGACCACCATCGAGTTCACGTTCACCACGGCGCCGTTCGCCTCGGCCAGCGCCGGTGTGAAGCCCTGGACCAGTCGCAGCGCGCCGAGCACCGTCAGCTCGAAGGTCTCCCGGATGTGGTCGAAGCTGGTGTTCGCCAACGGTTTCATCGACGGCACCTTGAAGGCGTTGTTGATCAGCGCGTCGACCCGGCCGAACGATTCCAGCGTCCGGTCGATCAGGTTCTGGACCTGGGCCTCGTCGGTGATGTCGGTGCCCACTGACACCGCCCGCCTGCCGATGCGGTCGATCTCGGCGGCGACGCCCTCGAGCCGCTCCACGGTGCGCGCGGCCAGTATCAGGTCCGCACCCTCCAGCGCGCAGCGCCGCGCCAGCGTGGTGCCGAGCGCGGGCCCGACACCACTGATCACGACGACCTTGCCTTCCAGCATGCCCATGTCAGCCCACCATCCTGTAGCCGATTTGCTGCTGGCGCAACGCGATTCGCGCACGCCAGCCCTGCTCTGAGATCGCGTTCGCTGCGTAGTAGGGCAGGGCGTCGGCCACCGCGCCGACGTCGACGAGATCCACCGTCGGACCGTCGGCGGCGGTCAGCTCGCGCGAGACACGCTGCCAGCGGAACTGCAGATAGCCCTTGCGATGCCCGAGCGTCTCGACCCAGTTGGTGACGCCGGGGTTCTCCCGGGACACCACGATACGGATCTTGCCGTCCGGGTCGCTCTGGGCCTGAGTGCCGTTCAGCGAGGTCTGGTGATTGATGTAGTCCAGCGAGATGTACCAGAGGCTGCCCAGCTGGAAGCCCAGGTACGGCGCGTCGGTGACGGGCAGGGTGATGATCAGCGCCTGGTCGTCGGCGAGGTCGAACTGGCCCGCCGAGGAGTACTGGGTGGCGAGCCCGCCCGGGGTGAGGCGCGGGGCGACCATCGAGTTGGGCGCGCTGTCGTTGTAGAACCACTGCGGGAACTGCAGCCAGGTCTTGACGCGCTGCACCAGTTGCTTGCCCGCCACGGCGTAGCGCTTCTCGATCAGCTCCCTGGTCAGCGGCGGTGGCGCGGTGCCCTCGGTGTCGGTGCGCGCGATGGCGAACGACCCGCGGTGCGCCGACCAGTCGTTGTAGACCTCACGGATCACCAACTGCGACGGGGTCGCCGGGGTGAATCGCCAGGCGAAGGTTCCGTCGTCGGCGATGTCGAGCTTGCGATCGTCGAACGCCGTCTCGCTGTCGGGCACCACCTCGTCGGTGTAGTCGCCGCCGAGCAGTTGGAAGCTGACGTCGGTGGTGGTGCCGCGCCGGCCGGTGACGACGTACTCGTGACCCGGCGCCACGCGGGTGCCGAAGTAGAGCGTGTCCGGGTTGTCGAGCCCCATCTTGGTGAACGGTCCGGTCCCGCTGTGCAGGAACGGATGGTCCCGGTCGTAGTCGAAGGCCACGTGGGTGCAGCCCGCGATGCAGCCGGCGAGGTACTGCAGCCCCTCGAGCAGATCGGCCTCGGTCTCGATGAACGGGGCTTCGCTGACGAGGCGCTCGGCTTCGGCGATGGCCTCGGCCAACGGCTGTGAGTACATCAGGACGGCCACCCTTGTTCCGGTCCAATATTGGACCATTGTGGTAGATTTTCCGACCTGACACTAGAACGTGTTCCAATTCGCGTCAACGTCGAGGAGGGCGCCCGATGTCCGGTCGCGCATCGCCGCCGACGCAGCGCGTCGTCGAAGTCCTCGACTACCTGGCCCGCCATCCGCACGACAGGTACGGCGTGTCCGAACTGGCTCGACGGGTGGGTCTGAGCAAACCGACCTGCCTGGGCATCCTCACCACGCTCACCGAAGCCGGTTACCTGTCCCGGGATCGCGACGCGAAGACCTATCGGCTGGGCCCCTCGCTGATCGCCCTCGGCACCAGGGCGCAGGAGTCCCTGCGGGCCGGCCCGCCCGCGCGTGAGCAGTTGCGCAGGCTGTCCTCCGCGTTCGGTACCACGGCCGCGCTGAGCGCCGTCGTCGACGACCGGATCACCGTGCTCGACCTGGTGGGACCGCCGGGCGCCGATGTCGGTGTCCGGGTGGGGCAGAGCTATCCGTTCGCTCCCCCGGTCGGGTTGATGTTCGTGCTCTGGGACGACGAGGCGCTGCGCGACTGGCTGACGCGGGAACCGACGGTGCCACTGCGCACCGACACCCACCGGGTGGACCGGGTGGTCGAGCAGTGCCGGTCGGCCGGTTACCTGGTCGAGAAACTGACCTCCGGCGGCCGCCGGCTCTACGCGCTGATGGCAGGCGTCCCGAGCACCCTGCCCGCCGAATTGCGGGCACTCCTTGGCGAATTGGTGTCCGATGTCGGCGAACGGGTGCACCTGCCGGCTCCGGACGGTGATGCCGACGAGCGGCACGACATCAGCGTGATCTCCGCACCGGTCTACGACCACCACCGCCGCCAGATCATGGTCGCCTCACTACACATCGGCGCACGGCTGTCCGAGCGGGAGATCACCGAACGCGCCCTGGCGCTGGTCGAGACCGCCGACGCCGTCACCGCCGCGTTGGGCGGCACCACACCGGACTAGCTGGTGGCCGCCAGCGCGAAGGGCAGCACCGCGGGCGCACCGGCGGCCCGCACGACGCGCGCGGCCATCGTCAGGGTCCAGCCCGTGTCGGCGACGTCGTCGACGAGCAACACCGGACCGCCGGCCGACGCGACCTGCTCCGGATCGGGTGCTGACCACGAATCAGCAAGCGCGGCAACACGATACGCGGAATTCGCGGCTCGCACCGGCACCTGGTTCGGCGTGTAGTGCAGTACCCCCAGATCGGTGAGGCGGCCGAGTTCGGCGAGCCGGCGGGCCAGCGATGCGATCAGCACCGGGTGGGTGCGCGAGTCGAGCGCCAACACCGCGGTGGGCCTGCTCTTCCATTCCCAGGACGCCAACACGGCCACCGCTGCCGCCACCACGTCGTCGGACACCTCGGCGTCCGGCTGCGCCAACAGGGCCCGCAGCCGGGCTCCCCAGCCGAGGTCGGTCAGCCTGCCGATCACCCGGCCGGGTTCGGCTCCGCCGCTGATCCGTCCGCTCAGATCGACACCGAGCTTGCCCAGACCCGACGGCCACTGCTTGCGGGGCGAGAGCTCTACTCCCGGGCGCATCAACCGCTGCCGGACGTGCTCGGCGGCGTCCGCGTCGACCTGATCTTCGAATCGCGTGCCCGCGCAGTTGTCACACCGGCCGCACCGGTGCCCCTCGGTCAATTCGGGATCGTCGAGCTGGTGACGCAGGAACGCCATCCGGCAACCGTCGGTGCGCTGGTAGTCGAGCATCGCCTGCTGCTCACGGGACCTGGCCTCCTCCAGCGCGCGGTAGCGAGCCTCGTCGTAGACCCAGGGCGCACCCGTGGCGATCCAGCCGCCCTTGACCCGGCGCACCGCCCCGTCGACGTCGAGCACCTTGAGCACCATCTCCAACCGGGAACGGCCGAGGTCGACGAGTGACTCCAGGGCAGGCGTCGACTGCGGCCGATCCGCGTCCAGCGCGCGCATGACGTTGCGCACCACCGTTTCCGACGGGAACGCCACCGACGCGAAGTACCGCCAGACCTCCTGGTCCTCGCGACCGGGCAGCAGGATCACCTCGGCACTGTCGGTCGATCTGCCGGCACGCCCGACCTGCTGGTAGTACGCGATCGGCGACGACGGAGCGCCGAGATGCACGACGAAGCCGAGATCGGGTTTGTCGAACCCCATGCCGAGGGCCGACGTGGCGACGAGTGCCTTGACCCGGTTGGCGAGCAGATCGGCTTCGAGCTGTTCGCGTTCGGCGGTGTCGGTGGAACCGGTGTAGGACGCGACGGCATGGCCCTGGTCGCGCAGCAGGGTGGCGACGTCATGGGCCTGTGCCACGGTGAGGGTGTAGACGATGCCCGAGCCGGGCAGCGCGTCCAGGTGCGCGGCGAGCCACGCCGCGCGCTGGGTGGGCGTCCCCACGGAGACGACCGACAGTCGCAGCGAGTCGCGGTCCAACGCGCCGCGCAGCACCACGGTGTCGGTGGCGCCGCCGACCCCGAGTTGGGCGGCGATGTCGGCGACGACCCGGTCGTTGGCGGTCGCCGTGGTCGCCAGCACCGGGACGTCGGCACCCAGGTCGGCGAGCAAGGTGCGGATGCGCCGGTAGTCGGGCCGGAAGTCGTGCCCCCAATCCGAGACACAGTGCGCCTCGTCGACGACGACCAATCCGGCGTCACGGGCGAGCGCGGGCAGCACGTCATCGCGAAAGTCGGGGTTGTTCAAGCGTTCCGGGCTGACGAGCAGCACGTCGAGATCGCCGCGGCGGACGCGCTCCGAGATGTCGGACCAGTCGGCAACGTTGCCCGAGTTGATGGTCGCGGCGTGCACGCCCGCCCGTTCGGCCGCGGCCACCTGGTTGCGCATGAGGGCCAGCAGGGGCGACACGATGACGGTGGGTCCGTACCCGGCCGCACGCAGTAACTTGGCGGCAATGAAGTACACGGCCGACTTGCCCCACCCGGTGCGCTGGACGACCAGCGCACGACGGCGGTCAACGACCAACGACTCGATGGCGGTCCACTGGTCGTCACGCAGGACGGCTGTCGCCCCGGCCAGGTTCTCGAGGATGGCCTGCGCGTCGGCTCGGGTTGGCATACCGCCATCCTGCCCACACCGGCCGACACCGCGGCGCAGCGGGCTCGATCAGACGGTCGGGGACCAGGCGACCTGCGGAGCGACCTCGACGACGGCGGGCGCAGGGACGGCGGTGGCGACCGGGACGATGATCGCCGCTGACCCGAAAGCGAGCAGGCCACCGGCGAAGGCACCGAACATGACGCGGCGGACGGTTGCGGGGGCCATGACCCATCACTCCTTCGGTTGTGCGATCGGACGGATGTACTCCGTGGGCTAGCCGATAGCCGCACAAACCAAACACAGGACGGTCAGGTCAGGTCGCTGCGTCCTGTTCCCGCTTGATCTCCAGCGCGATGTCGATGAGCTGATCTTCCTGACCGCCGATGAGCTTGCGCTGTCCGGCGCGGTGCAGCAGTTGGTGCGCGGGTACGCCGTAGCGCTCGGATTGCCGGATCGCGTGCTTGAGGAAGCTGGAGTAGACCCCGGAGTACCCCATGATCAATGCGTTGCGGTCCAGCAGGCACTCGGCCGGCATCGCGGGCGCCACCACCTCCTCGGCGGCGTCGGCGATGTCGAAGAAGTCGATGCCGGTCTTCACGCCGATCTTGTCGAACACCGCGATCAGCGCCTCGACCGGCGCGTTGCCCGCACCCGCGCCGAATCGGCGGCATGACCCGTCGATCTGCTTGGCGCCGGCCCGGACCGCCTCGATCGAATTGGCCACGCCGAGCCCGAGATTCTCGTGACCATGGAAACCCACCTGGGCGTCGTCGCCGAGTTCGGCGACCAGCGCCGCGACGCGGTCCCGCACGCCCTCGAGCACCAGCGCGCCCGCGGAGTCCACGACGTACACGCACTGGCAGCCCGCGTCGGCCATGATGCGGGCCTGGGCGGCCAACTTCTCCGGGGCGATGGTGTGGCTCATCATCAGGAAGCCGACGGTCTCCAGCCCGAGTTCGCGGGCCAGGCCGAAGTGCTGGATCGAGGTGTCGGCCTCGGTGCAATGCGTCGCGATGCGGCAGATCGATCCGCCGTTGTTCTGGGCCTCCTTGATGTCCTCCTTCGTGCCCACCCCGGGCAGCATCAGGAAGGCGATCTTGGATTCCTTGGCCGTCTCGGCGGCCAGCTTGATCAACTGCTGCTCGGGCGTCTTGGAGAACCCGTAGTTGAAGCTCGAACCTCCCAGCCCGTCGCCGTGGGTGACCTCGATGACCGGCACCCCGGCGGCATCCAGCGCTGCCACGATCGCGCCGACCTCGTCGGCGGTGAACTGGTGGCGCTTGTGGTGCGATCCGTCGCGCAGGGACGTGTCGGTCATCCGCACATCCCACATCGGATCGAAATAGATGCCGCTCATGCGTGACCCCCTGAAACTGTCTGCTCTTCGCGCGAGCGCTCATCGCGCGGCGCGGCAAGAACCTCCTTCGCCACCTCTTCACCGACCTTGGTGGCCGCCGCGGTCATGATGTCCAGGTTTCCGGCGTAGGGCGGCAGGTAGTCTCCGGCACCCTCCACTTCGATGAACGTGGTGACGACGTGGTTGCCGCCGTTGACCACCGAGGGCTCGTCGAACTGCGGCTCGTTGAGCAATCGGTAACCCGGCACGTAGGTCTGCACCTCGGCCACCACCTCCCTGATGGATGCGGTGATGGCGTCGTGGTCGGCATCCTCGGGGATCGCGCAGAAGATGGTGTCCCGCATGATCATCGGCGGTTCGGCCGGGTTGAGGATGATGATCGCCTTGCCGCGCCGCGCGCCGCCGATGTCGGTCACCCCTGCACTGGTGGTCTTGGTGAACTCGTCGATGTTGGCGCGGGTGCCCGGCCCGGCCGACGCCGACGACACCGACGCCACGATCTCGGCGTAGGGCACGCCCCCCTGGTCGGCCAGCGCGCGGCTGACGGCGTAGACGATCGGGATCGTCGCCTGACCGCCGCAGGTCACCATGTTGACGTTGGGGGCGTCGAGGTGCTCGCGCAGGTTGGCCGGCGGGATCACCCCGGGCCCGACGGCGGCCGGGGTGAGGTCGATCGCGCGGATGCCGGCCTCGGCGTACCGCGGCGCCGCGTCACGGTGCACGTAGGCGCTGGTGGCCTCGAAGACCATGTCGGGCAGTTCGTCGCGGGCCAGCAGCCAGTCCACACCTTCGTGCGATGTCTCCAGTCCCAGCTTGCGAGCCCGCGCCAGGCCGTCGCTGTCCGGGTCGATGCCGATCATCCAGCGGGGTTCCAGCCAGTCCGACCGCAGGAGTTTGTAGAGCAGGTCGGTGCTGATGTTGCCGGATCCGACGATGGCGACGGACGCTTTGCTGCCGGGCATGGCGAGCTCCCTTACTCGAAATCCAGTCGTACTGAACCTAATCCGCTGAAATCAGCGACGAAATGACTACCGGGAGGGGCGTCGATCGCGCGGGTGCACGAACCGGGTAGCACGATGTCGCCCGCTTTGAGGCGCACCCCGAAACTGTCGACCTTGCGGGCCAGCCAGGCGACCGCGGTGACCGGATTCCCCAGCACCGCATCGCTGCGCCCCTCGGCGACCACCTCGCCGTTGTTGCTCAACACTGCGTCGATGGCGCGGATGTCGACGTCCTTGGGCGACACTCGGCCCTCGCCGAGCACCCAGCCGGCTGATGACGCATTGTCGGCGATGGTGTCACACAACTTGATCTGCCAGTTGGTGATCCGGGTGTCGATCAGTTCGATGGCCGGTGCGAACGCCGCCGTCGCGGCCAGCACGTCGTCCTCGGTGCAACCCGCGCCGGGCAGGTCGTCGGAGAGCACGAAGCCGACCTCGACCTCGACACGCGGGTAGAGGTACTTCGCCGACTGCACCGGCTTGTCCTCGAAGACCTCCATGCCGTCGAGCAGGTGCCCGTAATCGGGCTCGTCGACGTTCATCATCTTCTGCATGGCCTCCGACGACAGCCCCACCTTGTGCCCGATCACCCGGGCACCGTCGGCCACCCGGGACCGGATGTTGATCAGCTGGATCTCGTAGGCGTCGACGACATCGATGTCGGGGTGGGCCTCGGTCAGCGGGGAGATCGGTTCGCGGGTCCGCTCGGCCTCGGCCAGGTCGGCGGCGAGCTTCTCGCGCACCTCGGCGGGCAACATTTAGGTGAAGTCCCCTCGTTTCGTCGACCGGCACAGTTGTTAGTCGGCTGGGCAATTCTATAACGTGTTCTACATGACGGAGCACGAGTATGACGTCGTGGTGGTGGGCAGTGGCGCCGCCGGCATGGTCGCCGCCCTCACCGCAGCCCACCAGGGACTCTCGACGATAGTCGTCGAGAAGGCTCCGCACTATGGTGGTTCGACCGCCCGATCGGGCGGCGGAGTGTGGATCCCGAACAACGAGATCCTCGAGCGCGACGGGGTCCGCGACACCAGGGAAGCGGCCCGCACCTACCTGCACGCGATCATCGGCGACGTGGTCCCGGCCGAGAAGATCGAGACCTACCTCGACCGCGGCCCGGAGATGCTCTCCTTCGTGGTCGGGCACTCCCCGCTGAAGCTGTGCTGGGTGCCGAACTACTCCGACTACTACCCCGAGACCCCTGGCGGCAAGGCCACCGGGCGCTCGGTGGAACCCAGACCGTTCGACGCGAAGAGACTCGGCGCCGACCTCGACGGGCTGGAACCGGCCTACGGCAAGGTCCCGCTCAACGTCGTCGTCATGCAGCAGGATTACGTCCGGCTCAACCAGCTCAAGCGCCACCCGCGCGGAGTGCTGCGCAGCCTCAAGGTCGGCGCCCGCACGATGTGGGCGCAGGCGACCGGTAAGAACCTGGTGGGGATGGGGCGTGCGCTGATCGCCCCGCTGCGGCTCGGCCTCCGCGACGCCGGTGTGCCGGTGCGGCTGAACACCGCGATGACCGATCTGTACGTCGAGGACGGCGTCGTGCGCGGCATCTACGTGCGCCAGGCAGGAGACTCCGAATCGACTGAGCCGCAACTGATCCGAGCGCGCCGCGGGGTGATCCTCGGCAGCGGTGGTTTCGAGCACAACGAGCAGATGCGGGTGAAGTACCAGCGCGCGCCCATCACCACCGAGTGGACAGTCGGCGCGGTGGCCAACACCGGGGACGGCATCCTGGCCGCCGAAAAGCTGGGTGCGGCACTGGATGTCATGGAGGACGCCTGGTGGGGGCCTACGGTGCCACTGGTCGGTTCGCCGTGGTTCGCGCTGTCCGAGCGCAATTCCCCCGGCTCGATCATCGTCAACATGAGCGGTCAGCGGTTCATGAACGAATCGATGCCCTACGTCGAGGCCTGCCACCACATGTACGGCGGGCAGTACGGGCAGGGCCAGGGGCCCGGTGAGAACATCCCCGCCTGGCTGGTGTTCGACCAGCAGTACCGCGACCGCTACATCTTCGCCGGACTGCAACCGGGACAACGCATTCCGAAGAAATGGTTGGAATCTGGCGTCATCGTCAAGGCCGAAACGCTGGACGAGCTGGCCGCCATGACGGGTCTGCCTGCCGATGCGCTGGCGGCGACGGTCGAGCGCTTCAACGGTTTCGCCCGCAGCGGGGTCGACGCGGATTTCCGCCGCGGCGAGAGCGCCTACGACCGCTACTACGGGGACCCCACCAACAAGCCCAACCCGAACCTCGGCGTCATCGGCCGCGCGCCGTTCTACGCCGCGAAGATGGTGCCGGGTGATCTGGGCACCAAGGGCGGCATCGTCACCGACGTCCACGGCCGCGCGCTGCGGGACGACGGCTCGGTCATCGACGGCCTCTACGCCGCAGGGAACGTCAGCGCCCCGGTGATGGGTCACACCTACCCCGGTCCCGGCGGCACCATCGGGCCGGCGATGACGTTCGGCTACCTGGCCGCACGCCACCTGGCGGGCAAGGAGTAGCGATGCCCATCAACCTCGACGAAGCTCTCGGTGCGCAGCTCGACCCCGTCGAATTCTCTTGGGACAGCAACGATGTGCAGCTCTATCATCTCGGGCTCGGCGCGGGCGCCGACCCGATGGACACGCGCGGACTGCGGTATCTGACCGATGGGACGCCGCAGGTCCTCCCGACATTCGGCAGCGTGGCGCAGAGTTTCCACATGACCGAGCCGCCCGTGGTGCGCTTTCCCGGCATCGACATCGAACTGAGCAGGGTGCTGCACGGAAGTGAAGCCGTCACGGTGCCCGGCCCGATCCCGCCGTCGGGCAGCGCGACCGCCGTCACGCGGTTCACCGAGATCTGGGACAAGGGCAAGGCGGCGGTCATCTGGTCGGAGACCGAGGTGACCGATCCCGACGGAGTGCTGTTGTGGACACAGAAGCGGTCGATCTTCGCGCGGGGGGAGGGCGGTTTCGGCGGTGACCGCGGACCGTCGGGGTCGGCGGCGGCACCCGAACGTGCGCCGGACCTGGAATTGGCGCTGCCCACCCTGCCGCAGCAGGCCCTGATGTACCGGATGTGCGGTGACCGCAATCCCCTGCACAGCGATCCCGAGTTCGCCGCCGCGGCGGGCTTCCCCCGCCCGATCCTGCACGGATTGTGCACCTACGGCATGACCTGCCGGGTGCTCGTGGACGAACTGCTCGACGGTGACGCCGGCGCGCTGAAGTCCTACGGCGCCCGGATGGCCGGGGTGGTGTTCCCCGGCGAGACGCTGCGGGTCAGCGTGTGGAAGGACGCCGGGCGCTACAGCGCGGTGGTCAGCGCACCGGAGCGCGACGCCGCCGTCGCGCTGGCCGGCGTCGAATTCGTCCCGGCCTGAATCACTTGCAGAGCGAGTCGATCTTGGCTGCGGAGTTCTGAGCCGTCTTCTCCCGATTGGCCTGGGCCGGATCACCGGAAGGCGCCCCGGCGAGCTGACCCATGCCGATGTAGGTCAGATCCTCGGCGAAGGAGCGCACCGCGTCGGCGAGATCGGCGGGCACCCCGGGGTTGAGCCGTGACAGCAGGAACTCGCCGCCGCCGAGGGTGGCCAGGCGCGCGTTGGCAGCGACCGCCTGCTGCGCCACGCGATCGCTGCCCAGGTCGGCGTTGGTCTGCAGCGACACCGCGCTGCGCACCGTCGTGAAGGCTTCGCAGATCTGCGCCTTGGCATCACCGGCGGGCGCGGCCGCCGACCCCTCGTGTGGCCTGGGTGCACGGAACAGGCCCCATGCGGCGATCGCCAGAGCGATGACGGCGACGGCGAGCGCGGCGGGAGCGAGCCAGCTTCGTGTGGTGTCAGGCATGGCAGCGATGATAGACCATCGAATTTCTGTGCGGCGCAATCGCATTGCGACGCGCAAACAGGTACGGGCGCCGACGGTGAGTCGACGCCCGTACCCGGTTGTTCAGTTCGACAGATCAGTCGTCCGACGTGCTCTTGGTCGGGGGTTTGGCCGGTGCTGCCGGGCTGCCCTTTCCGGCGGTGCCGTTGGCACCGTCGTTGCCGAGGAAGCCACCCGAGCCGCCCGAACCCGCGGCGCCGCCCTTGCCCGTTCCGCCACCGGTGGACGTGCCGTTGCCGCCGTTGCCGCCCTTGCCGCCGCTGCCGAAGATGCCGCCACCGGGGCCGGGAAGCGCGGAGCCGCCGGAACCACCGGCACCACCCGCGGCGTTGCCCTTGTTCGAGGTGGCGTCACCACCGTTACCGCCGGTGTTGCCCTGGCCGTCCTCGGTGTCGCCGCCGTGGCCGCCTGCGCCGCCGACGGCGTCGGCGTCGCTGCCACCATTGGCGCTACCGCCGTTGCCGGCGAGCCCGCCGGTGCCGTCGTCGGCCTTGCCGCCGGCTCCACCGGCTCCGCCGGTGGCCGTCTCGTTGTCCTTGGAAGCGTCGGCGCTACCGCCCGCGCCACCGGCGCCGCCGGTGTTGTCCTTGCCGATGGCGCCGCCATTGCCGCCGGCACCGCCGGCGCCGCCCGTGGCGCTGCCATTGGTCGAGGTCGCGCTGCCGCCGTCGCCACCCTTACCGCCGCTGCCACCCCAGCGGCCGCCGGCGCCGCCGCTGCCACCGGCGCCACCCTTGGCGTCGTTGGCCGTCGACTCGTCCCCAGGGGTAGACGGATTGTTGGCAACGTTGCCCGTGTTCGTGACATCGACACCCTTGCCGCCGTTGCCGCCGTTGCCCATGAACTTGCCGCCGGCGCCGCCGTTACCGCCCGCGCCACCATTCACTCCGGCCTTACCGACACCGCCGTTACCGCCGTTGCCGAACAGCTTGCCGGCGTCGCCGCCGTTGCCGCCGTTCGCGCCGTTGCCGCCGTTGCCGCCGAGCAGGCCGCCGTTCTGGCCGTTGCAGGCAGCGCCGGTGCAGTCGGCTGCGGCGTCCTTGCCGTCACCGATCAGCCAGCCGCCGTCGCCGAACATCGGGCGCAGCTCGACCTTGGCCGCCGGCGCGGCAGGAGCCTTCGCACTCTTCTTGCTGTTGTCGCCGCCCAGGCCCCAGATCAGGTCCTCTTCGTCGCTGACGAGCTGGATCTGGTGCGTCACCGGCGCGGGCGCGGCGTCCTGGGTCAGCACCAGCGTGGTCAGACCGGCCATCGCGGCGCTGGTCACGCCCGCGGTCACCCCTGCCGCGAGGTAGGTGCGCACGGACAACGTGCGTGCTGTCTGCTTGGAATGTCTTGCCACGAGGAAGTTCCCCCTTGTGTTCGATTCGATATCGGGTCCGGCAGGGACACTAGTGAATCCATCGCGTTTTGAGAAGGGAACATATGATTTGCTGCGCGCGGTTCTGCCACCGAGAGCGCAGCGCCAGGTTTAATTGACCAATTGTCGCTTCCGACTGGCAGATAGCTGTTTCAGACGGTAAGGGGGTCGACCGCCCCCGGGACACCGCCTGTTAGGTTTGCTCCGGGGATCGCCCTCGCTGCTCGCCCAACGACATCAGGAGGACATCAGTGAAGATCAAGGCCGGATCGAAGGCCGCAATCGTCGCCGGCACCGCAGCCGCGGCCGCCGCCGTGGGCCTGTCCACCGCGGCGCTTGCCTCGGCCGACCCGGAAGTTCGCTATCTCGGGCAGCCCGGTGAACTCAACGACGGCCGTGTCATCCAGCACTGGACCATCTCGGGACTCAAGCCCAGCACCGACGTGATCCCGTACCAGCCCGTCGGCACGCTGTGGGAAGCCACCGCCACCGACGAAGCCGTCGCGGGCTCGGTGACTCCGATCATTCCGGACCTCAACGCGCGCGCCCGCAACGGAGACACCTACCGCGTGCTGTTCGGTGTCGCGACCCCGCAGGGCGTGAACCCGTCGACGCTGGCGCAGGGTGAGAAGACCAGCGGCAAGATCTACTTCGACGTCACCGGCGACAAGCCCGACAGCGTGTTCTATGCCGCGGGCACCGACGAACAGCTGCTGTGGGTGGAGGCTCCGCCTGCACCCGCGAGTTCGGGCAGCGGCGGTGGCTGGACGCCGACGCACACCGGTTCGGCTTCCTCGGCGGGGGCCGCAGAAGGCACAGCCGCGGGTGACCCCGCCGCCGCGATGCCCGGTGTCGCGCCTGCGTCGGTCGCCCCGATGCCCGGCGAGGCGCTGCCCACAGTCAGCTCCGGCACTCCCCTGCCAGCGGGTAGCGCAGGCACCCCACTGCCGACCGTCAGCAATGGGACCCCCCTGCCGGCGGGCAGCGCGGGGACACCGCTGCCTACGGGCACCGATCAGACCCAACCCGCGGGCACCATGATGCCGGCCGAGGCCAGCCCGGCCCCAGCTCCTGCCGCGGTCGCCCCGACTCCGGCTCCGGCGGCAGGCAGCAATCCGGCACAGCTGCCGGCAGGCAGCGCGGGCACCCCACTGCCCGCAGGCAGCAGCGGCACCCCCGCCCCTGCCAGCGCACCGGGGACCACCGTCGTGATGCCGCCCCCGGCCTGATCCTCGCGACGCGCCTGGTGGGCCGAATCAGGAGTGAGAGGCCCACCAGGTGTACAGCTGCACCATGTTCGGTCCCTGCGGGCCGGACTGCACCTCGCTGATCATCTGGTTCGCGTCGGTGCTCCACCCGACGGTCGGCTTGCTCTGCTGGAATCCGCAGACCAGTGTTCCCGCAGTCTGCTGCGGGGTGGCGTTGCGGCGCCACGGTCCCGGGGACTGGATGTTGCCGGGGCAGTCGACCACCGATGAGGTGGAGACGATGTCGTCGAACAGTCCCTTCGCCGCCGTCTTGTCCTTGGCCAGTGTGTAGGTGGCCGACAAGGGTCCGCCCGGATCGGTGTTGGCCCCGCAGCTGAGCTGGGCCAGCGCGCCCTGTGCGGGCACGACGCTCTCGCATGCGCCGGGAGAGTAGCCGCGCGGCAACATCTTCCGCAGCTGCGCCTCGGCCTGCTGCGACGACTCGGATGGCGTGGTCGAGGCGGCGCCGTCACCCGATGAATCCGCACTCTGCGACGACGGCCAGAACAGCCAGGCGAGCACCCCGAGCACCACCACGGCGAGAACGGCCGCCGCCGTGATCAGGGCGTGCCGATTGTCCCGTCGAACCGGCCGCGGATTGACCGACAACGGCACGTCGAAGCGGCGATCCGCGCCCGTGGCGGCCGGCACCGGAGTGCTGACCTGCAGCGGCCCGGTGTCTTCCTCATCGGGTTTGGGCTCGTCGGAACTCATTCCGTAAAGGGTAGTGGCCGACTTCTCAACCGAGGATGAGCCCCGAGGTCGGCACGCCGGTGCCCGCGGTGACCAGCACGTGCTCGACGTCGGGCACCTGATTGACCGAGGTGCCCCGCAATTGGCGGACTCCTTCGGCGATGCCGTTCATGCCGTGGATGTAGGCCTCCCCGAGCTGGCCGCCATGGGTGTTGATCGGGAGCCGGCCGCCGATCTCGATCGCGCCGTCGGCGATGAAGTCCTTGGCCTCCCCCGTGCCGCAGAAGCCGAGCTCCTCGAGTTGGATGAGCGTGTACGGGGTGAAGTGGTCGTAGAGAATGGCCGTCTGGATGTCGTCCGGCGTGAGACCGCTCTGCCCCCAGAGTTGCCTGCCGACCAACCCCATCTCGGGCAGTCCGAGCTCGTCACGGTAGTAGGAGTACATCGTGAACTGGTCGGCGCCCGCACCTTGTGCCGCGGCCTCGATGACGGCGGGCCGGTGCCTGAGGTCCTCCGCGCGTTCCGGCGTGGTGACGACGATCGCCACGCCACCGTCGGTCTCCTGGCAGCAATCCAGCAGCCGCAGGGGTTCGGCGATCCACCGGGAGTTCTGATGGTCCTCGATGGTGATCGGTTTGCCGTAGAAGTGCGCCTTGGGGTTGGTGGCGGCGTGCTTACGGTCGGCGACCGAGATCACGCCGAAATCCCGGCTGGTGGCGCCATATTCGTGCATGTAGCGCTGGGCGATCATGGCCACCGATGCGGCGGGGGTGCTCAGACCGTGCGGATAGGACCAGCTGTATTCGACGCCGCGGGAATCGGCATTGGCGGTCAGGCCCGTCGAGACCTGACCGAAACGGAACTCCGAGCGCTCGTTGAACGCGCGGTAGGCGACGACGACCTCGGCCACGCCGGTGGCCACCGCGAGCGCGGCCTGCTGCACGGTCGCCGCCGCCGCCCCGCCGCCGTAGCCGATCTGGCTGAAGAAGCTCAAGTCGCCGATCCCGGTGGCGCGGGCCACGGCGGTCTCCAGATTGGAGTCCATCGTGAACGTCACCAGACCGTCGACGTCCGACGGCTGTAACCCGGCGTCGTCGAGCGCGTCGAGTACGGCTTCGGCGGCCAGGCGCAGTTCGCTGCGTCCCGAGTTCTTGGAGAAGTCGGTGGCGCCGATGCCGGCGATCGCCGCCCTGCCGGACAGGCCGCCGCTCATTCGGCACCTCCGAATGTCAGTGTGGCCGTGGCAAGCACGTGGTCACCGAGGCTGTTGCTCCCGGTGACCCTGAGGGTGACCACCCCGGCGTGGACGGCTGTGACCTCGCCGCGGAACGTCACGGTGTCGTAGGCGTACCAGGGCACCCCGAGCCGCAACGCGATCGACGTGATCACCGCCGTGGGTCCCGCCCAGTCGGTGATGAAGCGCTGTACCAGACCGGTATCGGTGAGGATGTTGACGAAGATGTCCTTGGATCCCTTGGCCTGCGCCTTGTCGCGGTCGTGGTGGACGTCCTGGTAGTCACGCGTGGCGATCGCGGTCGACACGATGAAGGTGGGGTCGCCGTGGATCGCGAGTTCGGGCAGCACGGTGCCCACCCCGTAGGACGGGACGGCCGGCGCGCTCATGATCGCGGCTCCCACGCGTACAGGGTCCAGGCCGGGCTGACCTCGCTGTCGGGGAAATCGAGATACGTTGCCGTCACCGCCATCCCGATCTTCACGTCGGCCGGATCGACGCCGCGGAGCTCACCGAGCATCCGGACACCCTCCTCGAGTTCGACGAGCGCGATCACGAACGGCAAGGTCCGTCCCGGCACCTTCGGCGCGTGATGGACGACGTAGCTGAACACCGTGCCGTTGCCGCCGGCGACGACGTAGTCGACGGGATCGTCCTTGTCCGCCCACACGGCGGGTACCGGCGGGTGCTGCAGGCGCCCGTCCGGGCGCCGCTGGATGCGCAACTCGTGGGCGGCCACCCCGTCCCAGAAGAACCGGGTGTCCTTCGATGACGCCGGCCGCATCAGCTTGTCCGGGTCCAGGTCGTCGGGAACCGTCGGTTTCACCTCGGCGCGTGGCGCGAATTTCATGATCCGCCAGTTCATCTCGGCGACCTTCTCACCACCGTTGACGGTCCACGTGATGAGCTGGTTGATGAAGTAACCCTCGCCGAGCGCGGTCTGCTTGGGCCCCACGACATCGGTGATCTCGGCGTGGATCGCGACCTCTTCACCGGGACGCAGGTACCGGTGGTAGGTCTGCTCGCAGTTGGTGGCGACGACGCCCACGTAGCCGGCATCGTCGAAGAGCGCCATCATCTTCGACAGCGGATCGTCATCGGAGCGGCCGGCGCCGAGCCCGGCCATGGTCCACACCTGGATCATGGCCGGCGGCGCGACGATGCCGGGATGCCCGGCGGCCGTGGCCGCGTCCTCGTCGACGTAGATGGGATTCTTGTCGCCGATGGCATCCACCCAGTGGCGGATCATCGGCTGGTTCACCGGATCCGGACCCTGGCGGGGTTCACTCGTACCGGCGGCCTTGATCTCGTCGATCGCGGTGCGCAGGTCGCTCATCGCCCTCCTCTGCTCTTCGCGCAAGCGCTCATCGCGTCACCCGGGGGACCTTCAGCCCCGACGCCGCGATCATCTCCCGCATCACCTCGTTGACCCCGCCGCCGAAAGTGATCACCAGATTGCGTTTGGTCATCTTGTCCAGCCAGTCGAGCAGTTCACCGGTCTGCGGATCAGCGGGATTGCCGTAGGTACCAACGATCTCCTCGGCGAGCCGACCGACCTCCTGGATGCGTTCGGTCGAAAAGACCTTGGTGGCCGCTGCGTCCGCGACCGCGATGGTCTCCCCCGACGCAGCCACCTGCCAGTTCAGCAGTTCGTTCACCCGCCAGATCGTCTTGATCTGCCCCAGCAGCCGCCGGACGTCGGGCTGCTCAAGCGGGGTGACGCCATCCGATCCGGGTTTGGACGCCCAGGCGTGCACCCGGTCGTAGATGCCCGCGACACGCCCGGCGGGGCCGAGCCCCACTCGCTCGTGGTTTAGCTGCGTGGTGATGAGCTTCCAGCCGCCGTTCTCCTCACCGACGAGCATGTCGGCGGGCACCCGAACGTCGTTGTAGTAGGAGGCATTGGTGTGGTGTGCCCCGTCGGACAGGATGATCGGCGTCCACGAGAAGCCGGGGTCCTTGGTGTCGACGATCAGGATCGAGATGCCCTTGTGCTTGGCCGCTTCCGGGTCGGTGCGGCACGCGAGCCAGATGTAGTCGGCGTCATGTGCACCGGTGGTCCACATCTTCTGACCGTTCACGATGAACTCGTCACCATGCCGGACCGCGGTGGTCCGCAGCGACGCCAGGTCGGTGCCCGCATCGGGTTCGGAGTAGCCGATCGCGAAATGGATGTCACCGGAGAGGATTCCGGGCAGGAACTTCTTCTTCTGTTCCTCGGTGCCGTAGACCTGCAGCGTGGGCCCGACGGTCTGCAGTGTCACCAGCGGCAGTGGGACATCCGCGCGGTTGGCCTCGTTGACGAAGATCTGCTGTTCGATCGGACCGAAGCCCAACCCACCGTATTCCTTGGGCCAGCCGACGCCGAGCTTGCCGTCGGAGCCCATCCGCTTGATGACGGCGCGGTAGGCCTCGTTGTGCCGGTTCGACTCCATGGCCGCGGCTTCGTCCGGCGTGATCAGCGTCGAGAAGTACTGTCGCAGTTCGGCTTGCAGCGCCCGCTGCTCAGGGGTCAGTTCGATGTACATCAGGCTCCCACCAGGTCGAGGCGGTGCGTCGGGCCGCCCAGCACGCGCGTCAGGTCCTTGATCGAGGAGAAGTAGCGGTCCATCGGGTAGGTGATGTCCATGCCCATGCCGCCGTGCAAGTGATGGCACAACCGCATGGCCGGCGGTGCCTGCGAGGTCAGCCAGTATCCGAGCACAGCCAGATCGTCGTCGGCGTCCAGCCCCTGGGAAAGCAGCCACGCCGCGGACGTGGACACCAGCGAGATGGTCCGCGAGGCGATGTAGACCTCGGAGAGTTGCGCGGCCACGGTCTGGAACGTCGACAGTGGCCTGCCGAACTGCTCACGGGTGGCGACGTAGTCGGCGGTCAGGCGCAGCGCCCCGGCCACCAGACCCGCCGCGTACGCGCCGAACAGCGCCAGCGCCAGCTGATCGACCCGGTGGGCGGTGGCGCCGGCCAGGACGTCGTCGGCGTCGACGGTGACGTCGGTGAACGTCATGACGTATTCGTCGGATCCGTTCGACGTCGGCGTCTTCGTCGACGCCACGCCGTCGGCGCCGGGACGCACCACGACGACGGCGGTGTCGGCGGTGACGACCAGCCAATCCGCCTGGGCGGCAGCACTGACGGCGATCTTGGTGCCGTTGAGCCGCCCGCCGGACAGCGCCGTGGCGGGCCGATCCGGCTGGGAGGCGCCGGGTTCGTTCAGTGCGAGGCTGAGCACCGAACCCTTCGCCAGGTCAGCGAGGTAGCGGTCCTGCTGGGCGTCGGTGGCCAGGTCGAGCAGCACGGCCGCCGCGCCGAGGGTGACCGGCGCCGGGCTGATGGTCCCGTGCCTGCCGATCTCGGTGAGCGCGGTCGCGATCTCGGCGATGCCGAGCCCGTCGCCGCCGAGGCGCTCCGGCGCGGCCAGGGCGAGCACCCCGCCGGAAACCAGTGCTTCCCAACTGTTGTCACGTTCCAGCACAGACGTCACGACATCGGCGACTGCCTGCTGACCCTCGTCTGGACGGAAATCCACGCCGACTCCTCCTCTGGACGCTGTCAGTGCTTGACCGGGCAACCCGCGCCGGTGTAGTCGACCTGCCAGTGCTTGATGCCGTTGAGCCAGCCCGACTTCAGTCTCTCGGGTTCGCCGACCGGTGTCAGGTCGGGCAGGTGGTCGGCGACGGCGTCGAAGATCAGGCTGATCGTCATCTTGGCCAGGTTCGCGCCGATGCAGTAGTGCGCCCCGGTGCCGCCGAAACCCACGTGCGGGTTGGGGCTGCGGGTGACGTCGAACTGATGTGGGCTGTCGAAGACGTCTTCGTCGAAGTTGGCCGACCGGTAGGACATCACCACCCGCTCGCCCTTCTTGATCTTCACCCCGCTCAACTCGGTGTCGACCAGGGCGGTGCGCTGGAACGCCGACACCGGGGTGGCCCAGCGGACGATCTCGTCGGCGGCGGTCTCGGGTCGTTCCTTCTTGAACAGTTCCCACTGGTCGGGGTGCTGAGCGAACGCGATCATGCCGTGGGTGATCGAGTTGCGGGTGGTCTCGTTGCCTGCCACCGCGAGCATCACGACGAAGAACCCGAACTCGTCATCGGAGAGCTTCTCGCCATCGAAGTCGGCCTCGATGAGTTTGGTGACGATGTCCTCGGTCGGATTGCTCTTGCGCTCCTCGGCCATCTTCATCGCATAGGTGATGAGCTCGAAGGACGACATCGCGGGATCGACATCGGCGTACTCCGGATCCTCCCCGGCCGTCATCTCGTTGGACCACCGGAAGATCTTGTCGCGGTCGTCCTGGGGCACCCCGAGCAGTTCGGCGATGGCCTGCAGGGGCAGCTCGCACGACACCTGTTCGACGAAGTCACCGGAGCCCGACGCCTTGGCGGATTCGGCGATCTTCTGCGCGCGCGCCCGCAGCTCGTCCTCGAGCCGCCCGATGGCGCGCGGGGTGAAGCCACGGGAGATGATCTTGCGCAGACGGGTGTGCTGCGGCGCGTCCATGTTGAGCAGGACTGCCTTCTGCAGGTCGATCGCGTCACGGGTCATGGCCTGCGGCCAGGTCGGGATCGCGCCGTCGGGTGAGCTGCCGAAGAGATCGTTGCGCTTGGACACTTCCTTGACGTCGGCGTGCTTGGTCACCAACCAATAGCCCTTGTCGCCGAAGCCACCGGTACCGCCGGGCACGTCGACCCAGTGGACCGGCTCGGACTTCCGCAATTCGGCCAACTCCTCCACCGGCAGCCTGTCGAGGTTCAGGCTTGCGTCGAGGAAGTCGAAATCGGGGCTGATCGGGCAAGAATTGGGGCCTGGCATAGGGAAGCACTCCTCAATTGCAACGTGTTCTAGTGCCAGTAAAACATGCCTCCACCGCAGATGAAAGGCGTGGCAGCATCGCCGCTTGTCAGACTTATGAAACGTGTTCTAGCCTGGCGCCATGGGTAACCCCGTCATCGTCGAAGCCACCCGGAGCCCCATCGGCAGACGCAACGGCTGGCTGTCCGGGCTGCACGCCACCGAGCTTCTCGGCGCGGTGCAGAAGGCGGTCGTCGACAAGGCAGGCATCGATGCCGGAGACGTAGAACAGGTGATCGGCGGCTGCGTGACGCAGTTCGGCGAACAGTCCAACAACATCACCCGCGTCGGCTGGCTGGTGGCCGGCCTGCCCGAGCACGTCGGCGCGATGACGGTCGACTGTCAGTGCGGCAGCGGACAGCAGGCCAACGGGCTGGTGGCCGGCCTGATCGCCGCGGGCGCCATCGACGTCGGCATCGCCTGTGGGATCGAGGCGATGAGCCGCGTCGGGCTCGGCGCGAACGCCGGTCCCGACCGCAGCATCATCCGTCCCGCGTCGTGGGACATCGACCTGCCCGACCAGTTCACGGCGGCCGAGCGAATCGCCAAGCGGCGCGGCATTTCTCGCGAGGACATCGACCGATTCGGTTTCGAGTCGCAGCGCAAGGCCAAGCAGGCCTGGGCCGAGGGCCGCTTCGACCGGGAGATCAGCCCCATCGACGCTCCGGTACTCGACGAGAACAAGCAGCCGACCGCCGAACGTGCGCCGGTGACCAGGGACCAGGGCCTGCGCGACACCACGCTGGAGGGGCTGGCGTCGCTGAAACCGGTGCTCGACGGCGGGATTCACACTGCGGGCACGTCGTCACAGATCTCCGACGGTGCTGCCGCGGTGCTGTGGATGGACGAGGACAAGGCACGCGCACTGGGTCTGCGCCCGCGTGCGCGCATCGTCAGCCAGGCCCTCGTCGGCGCGGAGCCGTACTACCACCTCGACGGGCCCGTGCAGTCGACGGCCAAGGTGCTCGAGAAGGCCGGTATGAAGATCGGCGACATCGACATCACCGAGATCAACGAGGCCTTCGCGTCGGTCGTGCTGTCCTGGGCGCGGGTGCACGAGCCGGACATGGACACGGTCAACGTCAACGGCGGCGCGATCGCCCTCGGACATCCGGTCGGCAGCACCGGCAGTCGGCTGATCACCACCGCGCTGCACGAACTGGAGCGCACCGACAAGTCCACCGCGCTGATCACCATGTGCGCGGGCGGGGCACTGTCGACCGGGACGATCATCGAGCGGATCTGATGGCCGTCCCCGTCTCTGACGCCGAACGCATCGCCGCGGCGCAGGCCTACATCAGTGCGCTGGCCAGCCACCGCGCCGACGACGTGCCGTTCGCCCCGGGGTGCACCCGGGTGGAGGTCGGTGTCAAGACCGGGTTCTCGGGAGATCACCTGCGGCGCAGCCTGAACCGCGGCCTGCAGTACCGCGTGATCGAGAAGGTCTCCACGCCGGAATTCACCGTCGACGGTGACACCGTGCGGGCCCGCTTCGAACTGGCGACCAAACCCACGCTGGCAGGCCGCAGCGTCGGTGCCCGCATCGACGAGACGTTCCTCATCCCCGCCGACGATCCGTCGGGCCGGGCCTTGATCCACCACATCCGGGCCGACATCCGGCCGTTCCTGACGCGTTAGGTACCCGCCGTGGCTCAGCCCTCCCGTCGCCTGTCGGACAAGCAGATCAAGAGCCTGAACTCCAAACCTGTTGCACTGGGCATCAAATGGATGTCCCGCGCGCAGACGTGGCTGTTCAAGAAGACGGGCGGCCGGTTCGGTGACACGTTCCTGCGCGGCGCCGAGGTCGGCATCCTCACGACCACGGGCCGCAAGAGCGGCCAGCCGCGCGACGTCCCGCTGCTGTTCCTGCAGGAGGGCAGCCGGATCGTGCTCGTCGCCTCCCAGGGCGGCCGCGACACCCACCCGCTGTGGTACCGCAACATCCTGGCCGACCCGAAGGTGACCTTCCAGACCAAACGGGAGACGGTGTCGTTGCACGCGCGGGAGGCCACCGACGACGAGCGTGATCAGTACTGGCCCAAGCTCGACGCGATGTACTCCGACTTCGCCAACTACCGCTCCTACACCAGCCGCACGATCCCGATCGTCATCTGCGATCCGGCGTGACTCACGCCCCGTAGACCGGGACCGGCCGACGCACCTTGGCCAGCAGGTCCACGACGACCGGGCCCAGTTCGGCAGGATCCCACCGGGCGCCCTTGTCGATCTCGGGGCCGTGCGCCCACCCTTCGGCGACGCGGATCTTCCCGCCCTCGACTTCGAACATCGTGCCGGTGATGTCACGCGATTCCACGCTGCCAAGCCACACCACCAGCGGGGAGATGTTCTCCGGGGCCATTGCGTCGAAATCCCGGTCCTGGGTGGCCATCATGTCGGCGAACACCGTCTCGGTCATCCGGGTACGTGCCGACGGGGCGATCGCGTTGACCGACACCCCGTAGCGGCCCATCTCGGCGGCGGCGACGAGCGTCAGCGCCGCGATACCGGCCTTGGCCGCGCTGTAGTTGGCCTGCCCGACGCTGCCCTGCAGTCCGGCGCCGGAACTGGTGTTGATGATGCGCGCGTCGACAGACTCACCGGCCTTCGACTTGGCGCGCCAGTAGGCGGCGGCGTGCTTCATGGTGGCGAAGTGCCCCTTGAGGTGCACGGCCGTCACCGCGTCGAACTCCTCTTCACTGGTGTTGGCGAACATCCGGTCCCGCACGATGCCCGCGTTGTTCACCAGGACGTCGAGCCCACCGAATGCGTCGACCGCCGTCTGGATCAACCCTTCGGCCTGTGCCCAGTCCGCGACGTTGGCGCCGCTGGTGACGGCTTCGCCTCCGGCCGCGGTGATCTCGTCGACGACGTTCTGGGCGGCGCTGCCGCCGCCCGCCGGCGAGCCGTCGAGCCCGACCCCGATGTCGTTGACAACCACCCGGGCCCCCTCGGCGGCGAAGGCCAGCGCGTGCGCGCGTCCGATACCGCCACCTGCGCCCGTCACGATGACCACACGACCGTCGAGCAATCCCATGGGTGGTGTCTCCTCTACTGTTTGATGTCCGCGGTCGTGGTCGAGAGGTACGGTGGCGGCTCCCCGCCGCCGTGCACCTCCAGCGATGCCCCGCTGATGTACGAGGCTGCCGGCGAGGCGAGAAACGCGGTGGCCCAGCCGATGTCGGCCGGAGCGGCCAACCGGCCAAGGGGGACGGTGCGGGAGATCGCGGCGATGGAGTCTGCGTCGCCGTAGAACAGTTCCGCCTGTTCGGTCTCGACCATCCCGACCACCACGGAGTTCACCCGCACCTTCGGCGCCCACTCGACGGCCAGCGTGGTGGTCATGTTCTCGATACCGGCCTTGGCCGCACCGTAGGCGACGGTGCCCGGTGTGGGCCGCCTGCTGCTGACACTGGAGATGTTGACGATCACCCCGCCCGAATCCTGCTGCTGCATCACCGCATTGGCGTGGGTGGACACCGAGAGCGCCCCGAGCAGGTTCAATTCGACGATCTTGCGGCTGAAGTTCGCCGAGGCCTGGGCCGCCGGGACGTACGGGGAGCCGCCTGCGTTGTTGACCACGACGTCGAGGCGGCCGTGGTCGGCGACGATGCCGTCGACGAGTGCGGCCACCGCGCCGTCGTCGCGGATGTCGCAGGGACGGAACTCGAAGGGCGACGCCTCACCGGGGCGGCGGGCGCACGTCACCACGGTCGCGCCCTGGTCGCCGAAGACACGACTGATCCCCGCCCCGACGCCACGCACCCCGCCGGTCACGAGCACGACCCGTCCGGTCAGACCGAGACGGATGGCGCCTACGGCACTGTCGACGGCGTCGGTCACTGTGCTAGCGTACCAAGCAAGTGCTTGCTTAGGTAGCCACCCAGGAGTCGTGCATGCCGATCACCACGAAAACCGTTGAACCCGGGATCGTCTCGGTCACGGTCGACTACCCACCGGTCAACGCGATCCCGTCGCGCGGCTGGTTCGAGCTCGCCGACGCCGTCACCGCTGCCGGCCGAGACCCCGACACGCACGTGGTGGTCCTGCGGGCGGAGGGCCGCGGGTTCAACGCGGGTGTGGACATCAAGGAGATGCAGAGATCAGAAGGCTTCACCGCGCTGATCGATGCCAATCGCGGGTGTTTCGAGGCGTTCCGCGCGGTGTACGAATGCGCGGTGCCGGTGATCGCGGCGGTCAATGGCTTCTGCGTCGGCGGCGGTATCGGCCTGGTGGGCAACGCGGACGTCATCGTCGCCTCCGAGGACGCGACGTTCGGACTACCCGAGGTCGAGCGCGGCGCGCTCGGGGCGGCGACGCACCTGTCCCGGCTCGTCCCGCAGCACATGATGCGGCGACTGTTCTACACCGCGGCCACCGTCGACGCCGCCACCCTGCACCACTTCGGGTCCGTGCACGAGGTCGTGCCCCGCGCCGAACTCGACGAGGCCGCTCTGCGGGTGGCCCGCGACATCGCGTCCAAGGACACCCGGGTGATCCGCGCCGCCAAGGAGGCGCTGAACTTCATCGACCCTCAGCCGGTCAACGCGCGCTACCGGATGGAGCAGGGCTTCACCTTCGAACTGAACCTCGCCGGCGTCTCCGACGAACACCGGAACGCGTTCGCGGGAACGGACAAGGGATCGAAATGACCGACAAGAGAACGACTCTCGACGCGGCGGTTGCCGGCATCGAGAGCGGTATGACCATCGGCATCGGCGGGTGGGGATCGCGACGCAAGCCGATGGCCCTGGTGCGTGCCCTGCTGCGCACGGACGTCACCGACCTCACCGTGGTCACCTACGGCGGGCCCGACCTGGGCCTGCTGTGCTCGGCGGGCAAGGTCACCCGCGCCTACTACGGCTTCGTGTCGCTGGACTCGCCCCCGTTCTACGACCCGTGGTTCGCCAGAGCCCGCACCACCGGTGCTATCGAAGCCAGAGAGATGGACGAGGGCATGCTGCGGTGCGGACTGCAGGCCGCGGCGCAACGCCTGCCGTTCCTGCCGATCCGGGCGGGGCTGGGCAGCGACGTCCGGGCGTTCTGGGGTGACGAACTGAAGACCGTGCGCTCGCCGTACCCGACCGCCTCGGGTCACGAGGAGCTGATCGCGATGCCCGCACTGGACCTCGACGCGGCACTGGTGCACATGAACGTCGGTGACGCGCAGGGCAATGCGGCCTACACCGGGATCGACCCGTATTTCGACGACCTCTTCCTGATGGCCGCGCAGCGGCGCTGCCTGTCGGTGGAGAAAGTCGTGACCACCGACGAGCTGGTGAAATCCGTTCCCCCGCAGGCGCTGTTGGTCAACCGGATGATGGTCGACTCCGTGGTGGAGGTGCCCGCAGGTGCGCACTTCACCACCGCCGAGCCGGACTACCCGCGCGACGAGAAGTTCCAGCGGCACTACGCCGAGGCCGCCGCCTCCGACGAGACCTGGTCGGCGTTCGTCGCGACATACCTGTCGGGTGACGAGGCGGACTATCAGGCGGCCGTGCGCGCATTCGCGAAAGACCAGGAGGCGTGATGTCGGCAACCCGCGCCGAGGTGTGCGCCGTGGCCTGCGCCGAACTGTTCCGCGACGCGGGCGAGATCATGGTGAGCCCGATGACCACGATCGTGTCGATCGGCGCGCGACTGGCGCGGCTGACCTTCTCCCCCGACATCCTGCTCACCGACGGCGAGGCCCGGTTGATCGCCGATACGCCTGCCATCGGCGCGGCGGCCACCACCATCGAGGGCTGGATGCCGTTCAGCCGGGTGTTCGAGACGCTGGCGTGGGGCCGCCGTCATGTGGTGATGGGTGCCAACCAGATCGACCGCTACGGCAACCAGAACCTCTCGGCGTTCGGGCCGCTGCAGCACCCGACCCGGCAGATGTTCGGGGTGCGCGGTGCGCCGGGCAACACCATCAACCACGCGACCAGTTACTGGGTGGGCAATCACTCCAAGCGGGTGTTCGGCACCGACGTCGACATCGTGTCCGGAATCGGCTGGGACAAGGTCGATCCCGACAATCCGGCCTATCGCTTCGTCAACGTCTTCCAGGTGGTGACCAATCTCGGCGTCTTCGATTTCACCGGCCCCGACCACCAGATGCGTGCGGTGTCACTGCATCCCGGCGTGGAACCCGACCAGGTCGCCGAGAACACCTCCTTCGAGGTGCACGGCCTCGACGACGCGGCCAGCACCCGGTTGCCCACCGCCGACGAGCTGTCGATCCTGCGTGAAGTGATCGACCCGAAGTCGTTGCGGGACAGAGAAGTGAAGGCATGAGCCGGCTCTCGACCCCGCTGACCGAACTGGTCGGCATCGAGCACCCCGTCGTCCAGACCGGGATGGGATGGGTGGCAGGCGCCCGGCTGGTGTCGGCGACCTCGAACGCGGGCGGGCTGGGCATCCTGGCCTCGGCCACGATGACACTCGCCGAACTCGAGACAGCCGTGGCGAAGGTGAAGGCGGCCACCGACAAACCGTTCGGCATCAACATCCGCGCCGACGCCGGCGACGCACAGCAGCGCGTCGACCTCCTGATCCGCGAAGGAGTCAGAGTCGCCTCCTTCGCCTTGGCGCCCAAACCCGACCTCATCGCACGGCTGAAAGAGGCTGGGGTGGTGGTTATTCCGTCGGTCGGGCTCGCCAAACACGCCAAGAAGGTCGCGGGGTGGGGCGCCGACGCGGTGATCGTTCAGGGTGGTGAGGGCGGCGGCCATACCGGGCCGATCGCCACCACCCTGCTGCTGCCCTCGGTGCTCGACGCCGTCGCCGACACCGGGATGCCGGTCATCGCGGCGGGCGGGTTCTTCGACGGTCGCGGCCTGGCTGCGGCGCTGTCCTACGGCGCCGCGGGCGTCGCGATGGGCACCCGGTTCCTGCTCACCAGCGACTCCAGCGTGCCCGAGGCGGTCAAGCAGCGTTATCTGCAGGCCGCGCTGGACGGCACCGTGGTGTCCACCCGGGTCGACGGCATGCCGCACCGGGTGCTGCGCACCGGACTGGTCGAGAAGCTGGAGAGCGGCTCACCGGTGCGCGGGCTGGCCGCCGCGGTCGGCAACGCGCAGAAGTTCAAGAAGATGACGGGCATGACGTGGCGGTCGATGGTCCGCGACGGGTTGGCGATGCGGCACGGCAAGGACCTGAGCTGGTTGCAGGTGGTGATGGCCGCCAACACTCCGATGCTGCTCAAGGCAGGACTGGTCGAGGGCAACACCGACGCCGGGGTGCTGGCCTCAGGGCAGGTCGCGGGGATCATCGCCGATCTGCCGTCGTGCACCGAGCTCATCGACGCGATCGTCGGTGAGGCCATCGAGCACCTGCGCTCGGCTTCTGACTTCGTCAGGGACTGACTGCGTCATCCCGCGGTGCCGACCATCGCCGGCACCGCGGTGTGCACGCTGGTTCAGCTGATTCCGGGGATCGCGAACGGGCTTGGTGCGTCGTCACCACCGGCTCGCCCGGCCGGGAACATGTCGTTGATCGTGTCCGGGATGGACCGGTTGCGGTACGCATCCATGGAGCCGTACTTGGGCATCCAGCCGACGGCCTCCCAGTCCGGCATGTAGTTGCGGTAGCCGCCGGAGAAGAGTTCGATGCGGAAACCCGAGGGTTCGCGCACGTACAGGAAGACGTTCTCTCCCATGCCGTGCTTGCCAGGGCCGTACTCCACCGGGAAGCCGGCCTCGATGAGCACGTCGGCGGCGCGGTACACGTCCATCTCCTGGTCGAGCCAGAACGCGAGGTGGTGGACCGCGCCCCGTGAGCCGGAGTTGTTCTCGATGATGCCCAGGTTGTGCGCTTGCTCGGTGGTCGACACCATGCCGAAGATGACGTTGTCGGGCTGCTCGTCCAGCGTGGTGTACTCCATGTACCGGAAGTCCAGCTTGTCGCGGAACCAGGCGACGTCACGCAGAACGTCGTCGGTGCCCACGGTCACGTGATCGATGGAGCGTGCGTTCGCGCCGATCGGATAGTGCTTCTGCGGGCGATTCGGATACGCCGAACGAAGATTCTCGGGGAGCTTCAACGGCTTCAGGTCCCAGAAGATCTCGTGCTTGTGCCCACCCGGCGACTCGAACTGGTAGGCGCGGCCACGACCGTAGTTACCGTCCACCCACTGCCCTTCCCTGCCGTCGGCCTTGAGCACCTCGACGACGCGCTCCAGGTCGTCGGCGCTGTCAGCGCGCCACCCGATCTGCAGGGCTTCGGCCTGGGTTCCCTCCGTCAGCTGCAGGCTGTACGGAAGGAAGTCACCGTACGCCCGCAGGAAGACGCTGGACCCGGAGTCCGAGACCTCCGTCATTCCGAGAACGCGGACGTAGAAGTCGCGCGACTGCTGCAGGTCTGGCGTCGCCAGCTCGGCGTAGGCAAGCTGAGAAACCGTTCGATTCGACATGTTCCCTGTTCTCCGTTCGATGGACGGCGATGCGACTTGACCGCGGATGTCCGGTATCACTCGAGCGGCTCGCACGTCTCCACCGGCCGCCGTGGTCAATCTAACATATACCAAATGACAAAAGTACGAAATAGATTGTTAAGTATATTTTTAGTACATCACGAAGCCGGCCGACACGTTCAGGTCTTCGCCGGTCACCGATGCGGCGTCGTCGGACGCCAGGAACACCGCGGCTCTGCCCACGTCACTGGCGGGAGTGAACCGCCCCAGCGGCGACAGGCTCAAGAACTCCGCGCGAACTTCGTCGGGGCTGATGCCCCGCGTCTCGGCCTGCCCCCGCAACACCTGCTCCATCCGAGGTCCGTCCGAGCCGCTCGGCGAGATGAGATTGGCTCGCAGGCCGTAACTTCCGACTTCCCACGCCAGCGTTCGTACCAGGCCCACCAGGCCGAGCTTGCCCGTGGCGTACGCGGTCCGCCCGTGCAACGGGCGCTTGCCCGATGGCGAACCGATGACGATCACGCTGCCCGTTCGTCGTTCGATCATCGACGGCAGAAACGCGCGGCAGACGAGAAACACGCCTCGCACGTTGACGGCGAAGGTCTCGTCCCATTCGGCGGGGTCGATCTTCCACAGTTCCCCAATCGGCCCGGCGATTCCGCTGTTGTTGACCAGCACGTCGACGTGGCCGAACCGGTCGATGGTCTGCTCGGCCAAGCGTTCGATGTCCTCGCCGGACCGCAGATCCGTCGGCACCGCGAAGGCCTCCCCGCCCGCGGCCTCGATCTCCGCTGTGGTCGCCTCGAGCGTCGAAGCAGTTCGCGCGGCCAGCACGCACCGCGCGCCTTCGCGAGCAAAAGCGTGCGCGATGCCGCGCCCGATGCCCTGCCCACCACCGGTGATCACCGCGACCTTGCCCTGCAAACGGCCCTGCAGGCCCGTCACCGTCATGCTCCCGTGGCCGCGTCCGCCGTCGCGGGCGACGGTCGGCCCATCCATGCGTGAAAGCGGTCATGGGGGTCATACCGGTGGCGGATCTCGTCGAGGCGGCGAAGGTTCTCCTCCGAAACGAACCGGGCAGGACGGCGCCCCAGATTCTCGTCGGCCAGCTGGATCCCGCTCGCGAGGTGAGCCATGGCCCGCATCCGCTCCTCGGCCCAGGTCGCGTACCGGTCGTCGTCAGCCGAGTCCTCCCACACCCCGTACACCGCCAGGTAGGTCTGATCCTCCACGCTGAACGCCATGGGCGGTCGCGTCGGCGATTCACCGCCCCAGTGGTTCCACATCATGGCCGAGGGATACGGCGGTAGGGTCTCGGCGATCTCGTGGATGCCGGGAAGCAGCTCGGCCGCGGTCGCATGAGTCCACATGTTGTCGACGGCGTAGCGCGCACCGGCGGGGTAGAAGGTGCCGACCCCCGCGTAGAGCTCCGTGAGGGACACCTCGGCATTGAGCACCGATTCCAGTGCCCGTTCGCGCAGCGGGCAGTCGGCGAAGACCGCGAGCGCGGTGAGCGCCTCCTCCCGCGAAGAGGCGAGTGCGGGAGCGGTCAGCGTGATCTCCGGCTCGCCGTGCTCGCCGCGATGGATGAATATCGAGAGTTCGACTTCGCGAGCCAGCGACGCAACGATGGTCTGCACCCACGGGAACAGCTCGTCAGCGACGTCGAACGGGAAGCGCAGCATGCTGCTCGCGATGTACCGGGGCGCATCGTAGAGCCGAACGTGGAAGGCCACGACGACCCCGAAGAAGCCAGGCCCCGAGCCCCGCGCCGCCCACAGCAGCTCCGGGTGGTGTTGGTCGTCGGCGCGCACGAGTTGTCCGTCGGCGGTGACCACGTCGATCGCGTACACGCTCATACAGGCGGGGCCGTGCACTCGACCGTTCCAGCCGAACCCGCCCTGCAGGAGATAGCCCCCGACGCCGACGTCGAGGTCGTGCCCGCCGGGAAAGGACAAACCGAAGGGCTCGAGCGCGGCGGTGAGTCCCTTGAATCCGGGGCCGACGACGGCTGTCTTGGCTTCGACGTCGACCTCGAGGCTGTTCAACCGGGCGACGGACAGCAGCATGCCGCCGTCCCGCAGGTGGTTCCCCGACCAACTGTGCCCACCCGAACGGACGCCGACGCGCATGTTCTGCTCTGCGGCGTACTTCACGGCCGCGATCACGTCGGGCACGCTCTCCGCCTGCACGATGACCTCGGGGAAGCGGTCGGGGGTGCGCCCGTTCCAGACCGCCGCGCGCCTCGCCTGTTCGTACTCCGCCTCGCCTCGAACCATCATTCGCGGTTGCGCAGTCGCTGTGTCGGTCACGGTCACCCCGTCAAGATAAATATTTTATGGATGAAAGTATGCGTCCTATCCAAAGTATAGGCAGCATAGGCGAGGGTCAAGAAGCGAGCCACGCCGCCCCAGGCACCGATGCCCTAGACGAAGGATCCAGGATGAACTCCACCGTGCACCCGTCCGTACCGAACCGCTCGCGACTGGACGGTCGACGCGCGCTGGTCACCGGCGCCGCCGTCGGAATCGGCCAAGAGGTGGCCCGCGAACTCGCCGCACGCGGCGCCCGCGTCGTCGTCCACCATTCCGGTAGCGATCCGTCCGAGACCCTCGCGCTCCTTGCGGCCCAGGGCAGCGAGGGCACGGCCATCAAGGCCGATCTGTCGCGTCCGGAGCAATGCGCACGCCTGGTTCAGGAGGCGGCCGATGCGCTCGGTGGACTCGATCTGCTGGTCAACAACGCAGGCGTCTCGGTCGAGCGCCCTATCGAACTTCTCGACGTCGCCGAGTTCGACATGCTGTTCAACGTCAACGTCAGGGCGACCTATCTGTGCACGCGCGCAGCCATTGAAGTGCTCACCGAGGCGGGCGGCGGGTCGATAGTCAACATGAGTTCGGTTCACTCGTTCGCCGGCTTGGCACCCGCGGCCGCATACGCCGCAACGAAGGGGGCGATCAACGCATTCACGCGGACCGTGGCCATGGAGGTCATCGATCGACGCATCCGCGTGAATGCCGTTGCTCCCGGCCTCATCGAGACACCGCGCTACTTCACCGAGGCGCGGACAGTTCCCTACAGCCCCGAGTGGGGCGCCGGCATCGTCCCTTGGGGGCTGACGATGCGCCCAGAAGAACCGGTGATCCTGGCGAGCTATCTCACGCTGGCGGGTGACGTCATCCCCGAAGTACGGCCGGGTAACCAGATCAGCCCGTTCGACATCGCGACCCGCATCGAAGCGGCCCAGGCGGCCGGATACCGCGGCATGGGTTTCGGACTGCCCGACCTGGACCACTGGGGCACCAGGCACGGTGCCGGCACCATCCGCCGCTGGATCGATGGTGCAGGTATCGATGTCGTCGAACTCGAGATGCTTCACGACTGGTATCACGGCGGAGCCCGCAAGGCGTCCTCGGATGCCATGGCAGACCGGCTGATGGAATGGGCCTCCGCGCTCGGTGCACGCCACCTGAAGGTCGGCACGGGTTTCACCGGCGAACCGGTCGGCCGGTCGCGTCTCGCCGACTCATTGGCGGAACTCGGCACGAAGGCGGCCGACCTCGAGCTGATGATTGCACTGGAACCGATGCCGATGGCGATCGTCCGAACCCCTGACGAGGGCCTCGCGATCATCGAGGATGCGGGAGTCGCCAACGTGGGGCTGCTCATCGACAGTTGGCACGTGTATCGGGCCGGAGTCGACTACGAGAGTCTGCGCCGCATCCCCGCCCACCGCATCGCCAGCCTCGAAGTCATCGACGGCGGGGCGCAGCCCTTCGAAGGCGACCTCGTTCTCGACAGCATCAACCACCGTCGCCTGGCAGGACACGGCGAATTCGACATCGACCACTTCCTGTCCGCGGTACTGTCCACCGGTTATCGCGGGCCCATCGGCGATGAGAACATCTCGATCGAGAATCGCGCGCGGACGCTGCAGGCGGCCGCACACGACAATCACGACGCAGTGCTGCGAGCCGTCCAACGCGCCCGCGCTCTGGCCGCCCGACAGTCGGTCGACGATCTCCCGCAGTGAGTCGCGCTGCTGGACGCCGCAGCAACTGATGCATGCGGCGACCGTGACGGATCAGACCGCCCCCCTGCGAGGGACCCGCACCTACAGGATGGCCACCGGACCGGGAGGGGCGCCCGCGGAACCTGTGAAGGCAAGCGGTGGAGCCGAGAAGAGCACTTCGTAGCGACCCGCTTCGGCGCACGCGGCCGACAGGCCTTCGAAATCGAACATCTCCCCCAGCGCCAGGCCCATGTAGACGAGCGCAGGGATGTGGAAGGGCTGGAAGGCGCCGGGCAACTCGTTCGGCCTGACTTCGACGCCCCACGTATCGCTGGCGATCGCGGCCACTCCGTGCGATGCGAGCCACGGGACCGTGTAATAGCTGAGTCCGGGCGCGTCGCCTCCGGCGTAGGTGCCCCATCCCTGTGCTCGCGAACGCCGCAGTTTGCCCGTCCTCAGCAGGAGGATGTCACCCTCGCGGATGTCGACCCTGCCGAATTCCGCCGCGGCATCCAATTCGTCGGCAGTGATGGCGTGTCCGTCCTCGAGCCATGAAACACCTAGGCTCGCAGGAAGATCCAGCAGGACCGCGCGACCGACGAGGCTCTCACGCCAGAGTTCCGCTCCGCTGAACTGCGCACCGGTGGCCGTCACGGTGGACGCGGGCCTGCCGTTGTACATGCGTCCCTCGTGGAAGATGTGCGACAGCACGTCCCAGTGCGTCGCCGATTGCAGCGGCATCACGATGACGTCGTCGGCGTAACCGAATCCGTGGGGTAACGGCTGCCCGGCGAGCCGTTGCAGCCCGTCGGCGTGATCGGTGCCGGTAGCCGTCGAGTAGCGCAGGCAATTCATGCGGCCGAGCATTCCGTTCTGGGGGCCGTTCTGGTCGAATGGCAGGCCCAACCCGACCACCCGACCGGAGCTCACGCCGTGCGCCGCGTCTCGCACGATGGAGGGCGTGATGAGGTTGACGGCGCCGATCTCGTCGTCGGAGCCCCAGCGACCCCAGTTCGAATACTTGGCGACGTACTCCTCGATGGCATCCGTCGTGACCAGTGGAGTTCCAGCACTCATTGCGCTACCGCCTTGTCGTAGTCGTCGGTGTGCGGGTAGATCAGGATCTTGGCGTCCTGGCCCCTCTCGGCCTGCTCGATCGCTGCCACCCCGTCGTCGAGTGAGAATCGCGCCGTGATCATCGAGGAGAGGTCGATCCTGCCCGCGGCGTGCAGCGCGATGACGGCCGCGAATCCCCCGCCGAGGTGTCCAACGGTGAAGTGCATGGACGCCGCGCGGAACATCAGTTGGATCGTGTCCACCTCGACCGGCGCTCCGTTCGCGCCCAGGGAGACGATCTTGCCGCCAACGCCGATGCTCTCGACGATCTGTGGGATCACGCGCCGACCGACGCCCGTGGCGTCGATCGCCATGTCGATCCCGGCTCCCCCGGTGACCTCGTGGATCCACTCGCCCGTTGCGCCCGTCGCGGGGTCGTGGACGTCGGTGGCTCCGAGGGTCGAGGCGATGTTGCGCTTGGCCGGCGCCGGATCGATCGCCAGGACGCGACCCGCTCCGAGCGCACCGGCCAGGGCGACCGCCGCCAATCCGATCGGCCCGGCGCCGAAGACGGCAACGCTGTCGCCGGCCCGGAATCCGCCGGCGCGGTTGACGATACCGTTGTACGCCACGCTCGCCGGCTCGACGAGAGCGCCGATGTCGGAGGCCTTCTGTTCGCCGAATCGATCGACGAGAGCGGCCAGCGACCAGCAGTGTCGTTCGTGCGCGACGGTCATCGTCGCGGTCCCGCCGTCCAACGAGAATCCGCGGTCCCACATGTTCGCGCATGCGGCCCTCAGTCCGCGCAGACATGCACGGCATCGCCCGCACTCGACCTGCGCCTCCACCGCGACGAGGTCGCCGGGGCGCACACGCGTCACCGCGGCACCCACCTCGACGACGATGCCCGAGTTCTCGTGACCGAGCGCGACGGGAACCCGGTAGGGAGCGGGGATGTCCATGTATCCGTCGGCGTCGGCTGTCACCATGTGCAGATCGCTGCCGCAGATGCCGCTCGCGACACTGCGGATGAGCACGTCGTGGTCGCCATGGAGGCTGGGGTCGGGTCGCTCGCCGAGCGCGACCGCCGGGCGGTAGAGCACCTGATTGGCCAAGCGAACCCGACCGGTTCGCTCCTCCTCGCCGGTGAGCCGGTAGCCGTCTTTCGGCTTCCACTCCGCCGATACCACGAGACCTCGCATGCGCCTTCTCTCGTCTATCCCAAAGATATGCGAAACGTCTATTTGAACACGATCGCCACAAAGTATACGACTAGAGAGGATGGGGCGGCAATACCTTCACGCGCACTCAGGTGGAGATGGCACGGCGGAACGCAGACCCGCGGCGGCTGGGCGTCGCCCGCCGATCAGGAACGGATCAGCTCGACCGCATCGCGCACGCTGGGCGCCAGGCTGGCCAGTATTGCCGCCTCGTAGCGCTCAGGCTCACTCGTCGCCTCGCTGCCCTGCATGAGTTCGGCCAGCAGGATTCCGGCCTCGAGGTAGTGGCGCGTCAGCTGGGCCACCGAACCCTCCACGTCACCGGCGATCACGGCATCGAGAATCGCCCGGTGCTCGCAAGTCCGATTGGGCCAACCCTCGCGGAGCTCGACGGAGTGCGCCCACCGGTATCGCCGGAACCGGTCGCTGAGTTCGCCGATCTTCGACACCAGGGTCGCTCCGGCATCGGCGATGAGGATGTAGTGGAACTCCATGTGCGGCGTCTCGACGCGATCGAAGTGGTCGGAGGCCATGTAGTGAGACATCTGGGCCATGTAGCCCTCGAGGTGTGCGAGGTTCTCCGGGGTCAGGCGTGGGACCGTTGCGCGAAGCGCCGCCGATTCCAGACTGATGCGAGCGATCTGCACCTGAGTGACATCGTCCATCGACAGGTCCGGGATGCGGAGTCGGCCGTTGGGGAGCATGTCGATCAATTTCTCGACCTGCACCATGCGTAGCGCCTCACGGAAGGGCGTCCGTCCGACGTCGAGGAGCTTGCGCACCTCGTCCTGCGCGTAGACGACACCAGGGCGCAACTCGGTGCGCAGAATGGCCTGGCGCAGCTGATTGCGCGCCTCGGACACGCCCAAGGCGCGGTCATCGACGTCCGCGGCGGCTGTCACGCCGTTCCTCACCATGTCGCCCCCTTTGATCGGAGCCTGAGATGCTGAAGGCCCAATAGAATATCTTTTAAGTCATTGTCGACGTGATTAGCCTGCGTCCACATTACCACCCGGCGCTCCGCGCATCCCGGTACGCGCGTACCGGACCGAATCGGCCCCTCTCGAACCGCATACGAATTACTCGCCTGTTGAGTTGATCGTAGTTGTATACTTCTTGGCACTTGGGATACCAAACCGCGAGCCAAAGGGAGTGGCACATGGACGGGAAGGTGGTCGCCGTCACCGGCGCTGCGTCCGGACTGGGCGCGGCCTGTGCAGAACTCCTGGCACAGCGCGGGGCGACCGTGATCGGCATCGATCGTTCCGCCGCGATCGCTCCTCCCGGCGGTGACTGGTTGACGCTCGACCTTCGCGACGTCGAAACGATCGCGCCCGCCATGACTGAACTGGTGGCCAGGCACGGCCAACTCGACGGCGTGGTCAATGCTGCGGGCGTGATGGACACCTCTCCTTTCGATCGGATCTCGCCCGCAGCCTTCGATCGCATCATGGCGGTGAACCTGCGGGGAGCCTTCTTCCTGCTCCAAGCTGCCGCGGCAGAGATGTCGCGTTCCGGCGGTGGAAGTGCCGTGCTGTTCTCGTCGACCGCAGGCCGCGTCGGTCGACCACTGTCCGCGCACTATGCAGCGTCCAAAGCCGCCGTCTTGTCACTGGTGGCGTCAGCCTCGGCAGCCCTGGCCCCCGCCGGCATCCGCGTCAATGCCGTGTCTCCGGGCCTGGTCGAAACACCGATGCTGCAAGGGATTCGAGCCGCCCGCGCCGAACAGGGCGTCGCCTCGCCCGAGGCGGTGCGCGCGGAGTGGGAGAACCGCATACCCCTGGGTCGGATCGGTTCGCCGTCCGAGGTGGCCGAGGTGGTCGCCTTTCTCCTCTCAGATGCTGCCTCCTACGTCACGGGCGAGGACTTCGGCATCCACGGGGGGCTGCTGGGCTCCTGACATGATCTCGAACCGCAGTCTGACGAGAGTCGTTGAACCGCAACACAAAAGGACGGACACGCAATGAAGGGCCTGGTTCTGACCGCCGAGTGGAAACCCCGAGACGGGTACGCGGTGACTGCCTCCGAAGAGCGGACGCGTCGCGCGCGGCACGGGAACCAGGTGTGGTTCAACCCGCGAATAACCCTGTCCGACCGTCCCGATCCGATCATGACCGACGACCACAGCGTCTTGATCCGCAATCGCGTGTGCGGGATCTGCGGTTCCGACGTGCACATGTTCCTACCTGACGACCTGGGATACCTCAACCACCCCGCCCAATCGCGCGCGCCGATCGCCATCGGACACGAGTATTCGGGCGAAGTGATCAGCGTGGGCAGCGCGGTGACGCGCGTCAGGCCCGGTGATCTGGTGGCCGTGGAAGGTCAGGTCAACTGCGGACAGTGTCGACCGTGCCAGCGGGGCATACCGAGTAGTTGCGACTACGTCGAGGACCGCGGCTTCACTCTCGACGGCGGGACAGCGACGACATCGGTCGCCGACGAGCGCAACTGCTGGTCACTCAACGAGGTGGCCGAACGCTACGGAACGTCCTTCGCCCTCGATGTCGGCGCCCTGACAGAACCCGGCGCGGTGGTCTACAACGGGATGATCACACGGGCCGGTGGGTTTCTCCCCGGGGACACCGTCGCCGTCTTCGGCTGTGGCCCAATCGGTCTGGCCGCCGTGGGACTCGCGCATGCGATCGGTGCCGGACGCGTCCTCGCCCTGGAGCCCGAGACGGCCAAACGAGACATCGCGTCCACGATGGGAGCCACGGCGACGTTCGACCCGACCGGCGGGGATGCGGCGGCGTGGCTCCTGGACCAGACCGAGGGTGTCGGGGTGGACATGGTCGTCGACGCCAGCGGCGCCGGGGACCGCGTGATGCCGGCCGTCCTCGAATCGATCGCGGTCGGCGCCAAGATCGTCGTGCTCGGCGTCAACAGAGGACCCTTCCCTCTCGACACCAATCCGCTGATGTTCCGGTCGGCCTCGATCCACGGGGCTGTTGCGCACCTGGGCGGCGGTTACCCCGCCGTCATCGCGCTGCATGCGGCAGGCAAGCTCGATCTGACTCCCATGATCACCGGGCGGTTCGCGCTCGAGGACGGGGTCGCCGCCCTGGAGCGCGCCGCCACCGGGCATGACGCGAAGATCCTCATCCACCCGCAGGGCCTGCCCGACTAGCAGGGTCTTCTCGTCACTCACAGTCCCACCTGTCCGAGATTCCCCCTACGAACGGAGATGACATGGCAGCCAGCGTGTTCCACGTCGGTATGACCGTCCACGATCTCGATCAAGCAATCGCGTTCTTCACCGATGCGTTCGGGATGGAGGTCGTCCACACACAGCTACAGGACAACGAATACTCCCGCCGACTGGTCGGTGAGCCGGAGGCCAAGTTCCGGATCACTCAGCTGGCGTTCACCGACGGGCCCCGGCCGCGCAGCGGGCATGTCATCGAGCTGATCTGTTACGACTCCCCGGAACTCGGTGAACTCGCGCTGCGCAACCCACAGCCGGGGGCGATGCACCTCGCGTTCTTGGTCACCGACATGGATGACGTGTTCTCCCGGGTCCTGCGACACGGCGCGGTCCCGCTGTCCGAACCGGTCGACATCACCGCCGGGATCAACGCCGGCGGCCGAGCGTGCTATGTGAAAGGCCCGAGCGGCATCACCATCGAACTCTTGCAGCGACCCCACGCTCCGGCCGATCAACCCGTCACGGCGGACGCCGTCAACTGACCCTCGGAGTCACCAGGGCACGGATCCGAAGCGGTTGACGAAGGTGCCCGTCGGCCCGTCCGCCGACACCGTGGCCATCGCCACGATCGCGTCCGTGCCTTCGGTCAGCGTCTGCGCGCCCTGGAATCCGTTCATCTCCGTGGCCGTATGACCCGGATCCACCACGTTGACACGGAAGTTCGGCAGCACCTTCGCATACTGCACAGTGAGCATCACCACGGCGGATTTGCTCGGCGGATACGTCACGCTGTCGACGGTGTACTCCACGCGATCCGGGTCGCCGCACAGCGCAACCGATCCCAGACTGCTCGCCACGTTGACGATGACCGGTGCGGAGCTCTGACGGAGCAACGGCAGGAATGCGTTCGTCACCCGCACGACGCCCGACACGTTCGTCTGGAGCACCGCATCGACGTCGTCCCCGGTGATCTCGTCGACGGGGACGTCGCGACCGAAGATCGCCGCATTGTTGACCAGCACGTCCAAACCGCCGCCGGCATCGCGCACCGCCTGCACGGCGGCCGTCACGCTCGCCTCGCTGGTGACGTCGAGCTGCACGAAGCGGGCTCCGACGTCGTCGGCGGCGGCCTGGCCCAGCTGCGGCGCGCGCGCTCCGATCCACACGTCGTGGCCCCGCTCGACGAGGCGGCGGGCGGTTTCGCGGCCGATCCCCTTGTTGGCACCCGTGATGAGCGTGGTCGTCATATCTGGAAACCACCCGCCATGTCGATCAACGAGCCCGTGATGTACCCCGCATCGGGGCCGGCGAGGAAGCGCACCGTCGCGGCGACCTCCTCCAGGGAAGCCTTGCGGCGGATCGCATGCAGGTTCATCGTCTCATCGGACTCGTTGTGCGCGACCTGTGCTGCCATGTCCGTCGGCATGATGCCCGGCTGGACGACGTTGACCGTGATGCGGCGTGGCCCGAGATCTCGCGCCACGCCCTTGGCATATCCCGCGATCGCTGACTTCGTGCCTGCGTAGTCCGCCACGCCCGCGAAGGCGACTCGAGCCGCGATGACCGAACCGATGAACACGATTCGGCCCGAGTCCGAGATGCGCGCCGCCGCCGCCCGTGTCGTCGCGATGACGCCGAGCACGTTCGTCGCCCACATCTCGTCGAGTGCGGCGACATCGAGTTCGGGGTCGTCGATGGACTGGCCCTGGACGGTGATCGCCGCATTGTTCACCAGGATGTCGAGGCGGCCGAACTCGTCCACCACGGCGTCGACGAGCGACGCCGCCGCGGCCGGGTCGGATTGGTCGCTTCTCACGGCGATGGCACGGCCACCGCGCTCACGGATGGCATCCACGACGGCAGCCGCCCGGCTCTCGGACGCGACGTAGCTGATGGCCACGGCCGCACCCGCGTCGGCGAGGGTGGCGGCGACCTCCGCGCCCAGTCCCCTCGAACCGCCCGTGACCAGAGCCACCAAGCCGTCTAGTTCTGTCATCGAAAACCTTTCACGTGAGGGAACCGCTGCATACACCCGCGCGCCGTTCGCGCGGGGACGGTCCGATTGAAGTCCGCGACCTGAGACACGAGCTCCCCGTACGCGGAGTCGAAGGGATCCTTCAAACCCCATCCGCGCGCGAAGTTCTCGACATAGGCACACCAGTGCCAGCCGACGAGCCACGGCTCGTCGACAACGGCCTCGAATGCGGACACATAGTCCTGGCCGCGGTGGCACTGATCGCGAAGGCTGCTGGTGCGATGCGGATTCGCCTCGGTCGCACACCAATTGCCGATGTCGGCTATCAACACGGGCTTACCGGTCTCGGCGTGCCAGTGCGCGAGGTCGACGCGCATCCGCTCGTAGCCCTCGGGGGATGCGTCCGGGAAGTACTGAATGGAGAGCACGTCGACGTACGGACCCATCGCCGCCAGCACGGCCTCGGGGACCTCGCGGTTCCCGTTGTAGCGGTCGCCGAGGATGAGATGGTGGCGATCGTAGGCGCGAATGGCGTCGTGGATGGTGCGGTAGTACCGCTCGGCGACCACACCGAGCGCCGAGTCACCCAGCGCCACCCCGGGGAAGTAGGCACCCGTCGGATGGCCTGCCCACCCCGGCACATCGGCGAGGAAGTACCCGATCAGGTTGGGATCATCGGCATGCTGCCCGACGATGGACCGCGCGATGAAGTCACACCAGTCCGTCCACTCCTTCGAGAACACGTCCGGATACTGCGGGTTGATGTTCCACCCCTCCATGGGCGCCACCGGAAGCGCAACGCAGTACGGCATGTTCGCCACCGCGAAGTCGGCCGCCGTCCATTGCGCGGAATGCTTCGCGTCGAACGGCGCATCCCAGTCGTTGACGTCGATCTCGCCGACCGCCACACACTCGGCCGTCCACCCGATCGTGTTGAACCCCCACTCCCGCAGATCGCGGGTCACCCCGTCGGCGATCCACGCTTCGCGAGAGCCGTACCGCTCGCGCCAGATGTCGATGTTGACGGGATACTTGAGATTCGTCTCCTCGGCGTGGTTGACACCCAGGCTGAAGAACTGGCGCCCCGACGGATCCGTCAACGACCACCGGCCGGCCTCGTGCGCGACGCCGAAGAATCCGGCACCGGTATCCGGTGCCGGGCTTTCACCAACGGGCATGCCCCTACGCCCCCGCAGCCGCAAGCGTCTCCTGCAGCTCCCTCGGCACCGGGCGCAGCGGGTCACTGCCATCCCAGCCCTCGGCGGCCGCCACCATGGCTGCGCGAAGTTGCTGGAACAGGACGAAGTCGCGGTGGACCTCGATGGTGTGGCCCAGCATCGGCGCATCGAAGAGCAGCGAATCGTGCGGACCGTTCTTCGCTTCGAAGAGCAGGGTCAGTCCCATCCGCTCGAGCCGGGCACGCTCGCGCGGCAGATCCTCGACGATGTAGGCGAGGTGGTTGACGCCGCTGGTGCGCTGGTACGTCGGTCCGAAGGCATCGGGCGGGTCAAGGCGGTGCGTCTCCTGCAGTTCGATGCCGACGTTGCCCCACTGGCCGAACGCGGCGGTGTGTTCCCAGACGACCGGCCCGTTGGCGTTGCGCAGGATGGGGATCGAGATGTCCTTCATCACGAAGAACGGGCCGGCCCCGAGGGTCTGCGCGAAGAACTCTGCGGCTTCGGCGATGTTCTGCACCGAGTAGCCGATCTGCACGATCGGCCGACCGAAGATGGTGGGTGCCTGATCGTCGAGGAGAACGCCGGGTGGGGTCATAGTTCGGCTCCAGACGTGGAAACGTGGTTGCGCTGCTGATGGGTGGTGGACGCGGCGAGGGCGGGTCCGCGGGACTCGTCGATGGCGCTGTCGCCGACAGCCGGATCGACTGCCCCCATGTTGATCGCCTCCATGAGTGCATTCTCGGACAACTGGTCCTTGGTCAGTTCCCCGACCACACGGCCGCCGAAGAACACGACGACCCGGTCGCAGACGTGCGCCATCTCCTCGAGGTCGCTCGAGGTGTAGAGAACGACCTTCTTGCTCGCCGCCATCTGCGCGATGATCGTGTGCATCTCGGCCTTGGCCCCGACATCGACACCCCGCGAAGGGTCGTCGAGGAGGACCACCGACGGATCGGCTTCCAGCCACTTGGCGAACACGACCTTCTGCTGATTTCCGCCGGACAGCGAACCGGCGGTCTGCGTGGTGCTGGACAGCTTGATGTTGAGCGCGTCTCGCCAGTGCTCCGCGCGGCGCCGCATCGCCCGGCGACTGAGAACGAACCCCATTCGCTTGAGCGGACCGCCCCTCACGGTGCTGATGTTGTCCTCGATGGACCCGTTCAGTATCAGCCCGAGCCGCTTTCGGTCCGCGGGGATGTAACCGACCCCCGATTTCACGGCCCTGTTGACCGATCTCGGCCCGCTGCCGCCTCCAGGCAGGATCACTCGACCCCGACTGGGGCGCCGCCGACCGAAGACGACGTCGAGAACGTCGCGCGCACCGGATCCTTCGAGGCCGGCCAGACCGACGACCTCTCCGGGCTGGGCTATCAGATCGACTGGCGCGAGGGTGTTCTCGACCGCCAGCCCGTCGAGTACGAGGGGACCATCGGCGGCTCCGGCGCCGGAGATGGGTGACACGGCGACCTCGTCGCGGGTCTTGCTCACCGCATCACCCAGCATCGCCGCAACGGTACGCTGAATCGTCATGTCCTGACACGCGTTTCGGGCGACGACGACCTTGCCGGAGCGCAGCACGGTGATGCGGTCGGCGACGGCGAAGACGTCTTCGAGGAAATGTGACACGTAGACCACCGCGACACCCTGGTCGCGGAGCCCGCGCACGACGTCGAGCAGTCGCTTCGTCTCCGCCGCCTGCAGAGCGGACGTGGGTTCGTCCAGAATCAGGATCTTCGGATTCTCGAGGAGCGCGCGCGCAATCTCGACCAGCTGTTGTTCACCCAGCCGCAGACTGCCCAGCGGGCGGTTCAGGTCGACGTTCAAGCCGATGGCCCGCAGCCGCGGGGCCGCGATTCGCCGCATTTCGCGCCGATTGACCGCCACCCCGGCCGTCAATGGCTCACGCCCGAGGAACAGGTTCGCGAGCACGTCGAGATCGGGGAACAGGGTCAACTCCTGGGACACGATCGCAACGCCACTCTTGGCCGCCTCCCGGGTGTTGGCGAAATCCACCGCTTGACCGTCGATTGCGAGGCTTCCCTCGTCGGGCCGTGCGGCCCCGACCAAGATCTTGATCAGGGTCGACTTGCCGGCGCCATTGGCACCCAGCAGCGCATGGACTTCACCGGGCAGGATGTCGAAGTCGACGCCCGAGAGGGCGTTGACACCGCCGTAGGTCTTGTGAACATTCGTCACCGTGTACATGGGGTCCTCGCTGGACGTCGACTTCGTGAATGTGACTACTGCCAGGCGTTCTCGGCCGGTTCCGCCTTGGGCATGCCGTTGGCGAAGATCTTGTCGATCACGGGTCGGAAGAACGTCGCGGGCTCGTTCTCGCGACGTACTGCATCGGCCGCGTTCTCACGGGTGAACAGGGTGCCGCCGGTCGGCACGAAGCCCTTGGGAAGCTGCTCACCTCGGGCTGCCAACGTCAACATGCGCGCCACCGAGTACCCCATCACCCAGGTGTTGGCGGTCTGGACGGCGAGAATGGATCCGTCGTTGAGGCCGGCAAGCGACTCAGGAGTCAGTTCCATCGCGCCGAGGGCGTACTTGTAGCGCTTCTCCTGCTTGAGCCGATAGAGGCTGTTCCCGTCGTCGCCACATGTCCCGGCGGCGAGTACCGCATCGGGGTAGACGGACATCTTGTCGGCCCAGAGATCGTAGTTCTCCTGACGGTTGGTTGGCGTGGTGACGAACGTCTGGATGGTGGTGTTGGGAAGCAACTCCTTGACCGCGTCCACAAAGCCCGCGAGACGACGCGCGCCGGTTCCCGTCTTGTCCGGAGTGCACGGGGCGAGCACGACAGCGCCGGTGGTGGACGGGCTCAAACCACTGAGTTTGATGGTGGTTTCGAGCATTTCACGAGCCATGCCCCGGTCGTTGTTGCCCACGATGGTCTTGATGGGGCTCTCTCCCGCTTGCTCGGCCGTGGCGGCGGGCACTTCGCTGTAGGCGATGACCTTGCCGTCGAGTTGGGTCACGAGCTCCTGCATGGTTCGGCGCCACACGTCCGGCGGTTGCGGGGAGATACCCATCGCGTCGGGTCCCTTGGCGAGCATGTCGCGGACTTGTTTCTGAGCGAGTTCCGGATCGAATCCGGGAGGGCCGGTGACCTCGAGATCGACCTTGCCGTCCTCGGCGGCGAACGCCTCGGCACCGTCTTTCTCCTCTTGGAAGTACTTCAGTCCGGTGAGGACAACGGCCATGGACACCGAGACCTTCTCGCTGTCAGAGCCTTTGGAGGAACCGCACGCCGTCAGGCCGACCAACAGCACGGTCGCCATCAGAAGCGCCAGGGCGGGTACCCCTGTCTTTGTCCTTGATCTCATGCTGGTTGTCCTCTCAGACGGTGCCCGATTCGTTGGTCTCGGATGACTCCGGGCAGATGGTTGTGCGCTCAGACCGGTGAGTGGTCACCTGGAATGGCAACTCACATCAGGTGACTCGGGTCGCGCGGCGGCGGCGGATGACGGCGTCCGAGCAGACGGCGAGCACCACGACCGCACCGGTCACGAAATTCGTCCAGTTCGGGTCGACCTCGAAGAACACCAGGCCGCTGTTGATCACCGACACGATCAAGGCGCCGATGAGCGCTCCCGGTACGGTGCCGGTGCCTCCGCTGACAGCTGTTCCGCCGATGATCGCCGCAGCGATGGCCTGCAGTTCGAACCCGACTCCGACCGTCAGGTCGGCGCCCTGGTAGTAGGCGAAGCTCAGGATGCCCGCGAGCCCGGAGAGGCCTCCGGTCAGCATCAGCGCGTACAGGCGGATCCGGCGGATCGGTATCCCGGAGAACTCGGCGGCGAAGTGATTCGAGCCGCTCGCGCGGACCATCGCCCCGAATCGGGTCTTGGTGAAGAGGAACGTCAGCGCCACCCCGAGGATCAGTGCCGCCCACGCGGCGACCGGCACACCGAGCACGTTCTCACCCAGGATGCGGAAAAAGCTTGAATCCAAGGGGATGTCGCTCGCCGGCCGACCGCCGCTGATCACCTGCACGAGCCCTCGATAGGCCGAGAAGGTGCCCAACGTGATGATGATGACGGGAATGCGGAATGCGTTGGCGAGCACACCGTTGAGCGCGCCCATGCCTACCGCCACGAGCAATGCGAGTCCCGCAGCCAGCCACGGATCGAGCCCGGACATCCACTTCGCCGCCAGGATCACCGCAACTGCATAGATTCCGCCGACCGAGAGGTCGATCTCGGTCATGGACAGCAGGAACACCATCCCGTACGCGGCGATCGCCACGAAGGCAGCCGACCGAACCGTGTTGATGAGGACGTTCGGGTCCAGAAACCGGTCATGGAAGCTGCCGATGACGATGATCATCACCACCAGCGCCAGAAGGGGGCCGATTTCGTCGATGGCGAACAGGCGCCGCGCCCACGACGCAGGCCCGCCACGACGCACGTCGGGGTCCGCGGGTCCGGAGGCGACGAGCGGGATGTCGCCGCTCGGCGTCAGCATGTCGCTTCGGCTCTGACTCATGTCGTCCTCGAATCTGTCTCGTGATGCGCCGTGAGGTGCGGCAGACCACAACAGTATATGAATGTGACTTGCATCGCCATAGTGGGTTAGAAATATACTTATCCAGTCCCTACCTGAGGACCGCACTCGCGAGGCGAGGCGCACACAGGGCATTGCGCATACTTTCAGGCCCCAAGTAGACCATTGAGCGGTATGCCGATATCCCCGAACAGGTGACCCGACAGGTCGCCGGATCAAGAAAGGCGGATCGACCATGTTCCACGTGCCGTTCACCGGAAGCACCCAGTGCGGGGGCTCGATCACATGAGCACTCGGGGCCGGATCGCCGGGAAAGTCGCCATCATCACCGGGGCCGCGCGCGGCATGGGCGCGGCCGAAGCCGCGCTCTTCGTCGGCGAAGGGGCGTCCGTCATCCTCACCGACGTCGACGACGAGCGCGGGGCGGCTCTCGCCGCAGCGCTGGGTGATCAGGCCAGGTATCTGCACCACGACGTCGCAAACAAGTCGGACTGGGCCACCGTGGTGAATTCGGTCGAGGCCGAGTTCGGCCGCGTCGACGTCCTCGTCAACAATGCGGGCATTGCGCGGGAAAGCAGCGTCGACGACTTCGACTCGGAACAGTTCGACCTGATGGTCGGAGTCAATCAACGCGCAATAGTGCTCGGCATGGGGGCGGTGGTCGACGCGATGCGACGCGCCGGCGGTGGCAGCATCGTCAACATCGCGTCGATCGCAGGCCTGCGGGGTGAGCCGGACATGCTCGCCTACACCGGGACCAAGTTCGCGATTCGGGGCATGAGCCAGGTCGCTGCCGCGGAACTGGCCCAGGACAACATCCGCGTCAACGTGGTGAATCCCGGCGTGATCGACACCCCGATGCACCAACAGAATTCGCCAGAGCGGATGCAGTGGCTGGCTGAGCGCATCCCGCTGAAGCGGTTCGGCCGCCCCGAGGAGATCGCGCACACCGTCCTCTTCCTGGCGTCCGACGAGTCCTCCTACATCACGGGGTCGGAGATCACGGTCGACGGCGGAATCCTGTTGAATCAGCGGTGATCCGGCGGCCGCGCGCGATCACGCATCGACGGCGCGCGCGGCCCCGAAACCGGACCGCTCGGAGGCGTTGGCCTGCAGTCGCTCGACCGTGTTCTCGACCCAGTCGCAGATGTAATCACGTACGACGGGAACATCATCGATGGAGCAGTGCTCCACGCCGCCCTCGCGATCGGTGAATATCTTGAGCTCGCGAGCTGGAGAGTTGACGAGCTCGTCGTAGAGCTGGTGGGCGTAGGCGACCGGAATCTGTCGATCGTGCTCGCCGTGGACCACGAGGAACGGCACACGAATTCGGTCGACGATGCCGCGCAACGTCACTCGTGGTGCCAGTTCGAGGAATTCGTCGAGACTGTCACAGCCCCACACCCATTGGACGTGCTCCCAGTAGTGCGGCACGGGGCGGTCACCTTCGGCTTTGAGCCGCGCCTTCTGCACGGCGCCCCAGTCGTAGTTGGAACCCCACGCGACGCCGAAGCGGATCCGTGACTCGAACGCGGTGGCGCGGGGACCGTAGTATCCGCCCAACGACCAAGCGATCAGCCCCACGCAGTCGCTGTCGACATCCCCTCGAGTCTCGAGATAGTCGATGCAGGCGGCAGCCCAGCTCTCCGACTCCGGAACAGCGTGCAGATTGCGCAGACGCAGCGCTTCGCCGGCGCCAGGAGTGTCCACCATCAGCGTCGCGATCCCCCGGCGGGCGAGTTCCTGCGCGGTTCCGGTGCCGAAGATCTGCTCCTTCGTGCTGTCGAGGCCATTGAAGAACAGCACGCAGGGCACCGGACCCGCGAAATCAGGGCGGACGAGGATTCCGGGAAGACTGTTGTCCCCGAAAGGAATCTCCACCCGCTCGCCGTTCTCGCCCGACAGTTCGAGGAACAGCGCGAAGCTCTTCAGCGCCGACGCGTACGCCGCTTTTCTGGGCGCGTACGAGCGGGACTGCATGCGTTCAGCGGTTTGATAGTAGACGGATGCACGTGCGTACTTCAGTCCTGCACTGCGCCGTGCGCCTGCGGCCACGTCCTCGGCAGCAAGTGCGCTCAGGCTGTCGCCCAGCGCGCACCACGTCTCGAAGAACGCAAGGGCGGTGTCGTCGTCGCCACCGATACGGCCTTGAAGTGCCTTGCATGCGCGGTCGACTTCGCCGATTTGCCCGCCCACGGCGAGAGCGAGACCGACAGAGAGATTCCAGACGTACTTGCCCGGGAACGGTTCGAACACTGCGACCTCGATTCTTCGTGGGAGTCAAACCAGATGGCGCACCGAGGGTGCGACGCGCGCACCGCCGTAGCCGCGTGGGCCTAAGCGGACGTCTCGGCCCTTCAGCCCGAAGCCGCCCTGTATCTTTGTGACGCTATCATACTTTTATAGTGCATTCGTATACTAAAGCACCGTCATCGCACAAAAACATGGCCCCGCCCTGTGTGGCGGGGCCATCAGGTCCAGCCAGGGGTCAGTCCGCCGCGAGCTGTCGCGCCGCTTCAGCGACGTCGAACACGTTCAGCATCTCGACGAATTTCCCACCGTCCACGCGGTAGATGGCCTGCTCTCCGATGCGAAACGACTTGCCCGTCGGATCGACTCCCTGCCACTGCTTCTCGGGTGTCCCAGCGTTCCAGAGGCTCACCGCGGCGCGGTCGCCGTTGATGAGGATGTCGCGAACCTCCCAGTGGAAGTCGGGGACCGCGTCGACGATGGCCTTGAGCATGTCGACGATCTGCGCGCGGGTGAACACCTGCGTGCCGAAAGCGATCTCGTCGGCGACGAAACGATCGATCGTGTCGAATTCCCGCCCGTTCAAGGCGGCGATGTATCCGTGGTACAGCTCGCGAAATTCATTGTCCGTCATGTGCATACCTCTCGTTCGTGCCCGTACCGCGGACACCGGGATGGCACGGGCTGGGGCGATCCGTACTGTATATGATCAACGCTTATCAATCCTCCGCCAGTATTCATATATGTTTCAGAGGAGTCCCGAAGCACCGAACGGGAGCACATCGCCAAACCGCCACACCCACCCGCCCGCGTTCCTACACTCGGTCGATGAAGACCACTGCGGCGATCCTGTGGGAGTACGGGTCCGACTGGACCGTCGAGGAGATCGACCTCGACCCACCGGGTGCCGGTGAGGTGCTGGTGTCGTGGGAGGCCACCGGCCTCTGCCACTCCGACGAGCACATCCGCACCGGTGACCTTCCCTTCCCACTGCCCATGATCGGCGGTCACGAGGGCGCCGGGATCGTGCGCGAGGTGGGGCCGGGCGTCGTGGGGCTCGCTCCGGGCGACCACGTCGTCGCGTCGTTTCTCCCGGCGTGCGGCCGCTGCCGGTTCTGCTCGACGGGTCACCAGAACCTCTGCGATCTCGGCGCGATGATCATGGCGGGCACGCAGCTGGACGGCACCTACCGACGGCGCGCCCGCGGGCAGGACATCGGCGTGATGTCGTTGGTGGGCACGTTCTCGCAGTACGGCTCCGTGCCCGAGGCGTCGATCGTCAAGATCGACGACGACGTGCCGCTGACGCGGGCATGCCTGCTGGGCTGCGGGGTCACCACCGGATGGGGTTCGGCCGTCAACACCGCCGGCGTGCAGCCCGGTGACACCGTGGTGGTGATCGGGTTCGGTGGTATCGGCAGCGGCGCCGTGCAGGGCGCCAGGATCGCCGGCGCGGAGAAGATCGTCGTCGTCGAGCCGGTCGCCGAGAAGCGGGACAAGGCAATACAATTCGGCGCCACCCACTTCGCCGGATCGCTGCCGGAGGCGACGGCGCTGGTGGCCGAGTTGACCCGCGGCGTGATGGCCGACTCGGCGATCCTGACCGTCGGCCTCGTCGAGGGATCGATGATCGAGGACGCGGTCAACATCATCCGCAAGGGCGGTGCTGTCGTGCTGACCGCGCTGGCGACGATGACCGACAACCAGGCCACGCTGTCGATGATGATGTTCACGCTGTTCCAGAAGCGACTGCTGGGCAGCCTGTACGGCGAGGCGAACCCGCGGGCGGACATTCCGCGACTGCTCTCGCTGTACCGCGAGGGCAAGCTGCTGCTCGACGAGACCGTGACGCACGAGTACAAGCTGGCCGAGGTGAACGAGGGTTACGGGGACATGCGCGCCGGCCGCAACATCCGCGGCGTGATCCTGCACGACCACTGACTTCTGCCGGCGACCCGCAACCTCGATGAAACCCGCGGGACACACGACGTGCGCGAAGCTGCCGGATTCTGAACCGATGGCGACATCGACCAGCCGCGGCACCACCAGGCGCATCCACCCGGTCGACGAGGTGCTGCCGATCCCCAAGTTGGCGACCTACGGCTTCCAGCACGTCGTCGCGTTCTACGCCGGCGCGGTTCTGGTGCCGATCATCATCGCCGGCGCGGTCGGACTGAGCCAACCCGAACTGGTCAAACTCATCACCGCCGACCTGTTCACGTGCGGTATCGCCTCGATCATCCAGGCCGTGGGCTTCCGCAACGTCGGCGTCCGGCTGCCCCTGCTGCAAGGCGTCACCTTCGCCGGGGTGTCGCCGATCATCGCGATCGGACTGGCCCACGGTGGCGGCGCGGCGAGCATGCTCTACGTCTACGGGGCGGTCATCGTCGCCGGCGTCTTCACGTTCCTCATCGCCCCGATCTTCATCAAACTGCTGAAGTACTTCCCGCCCGTCGTCACCGGCACCCTGATCACGATCATCGGCCTGTGCCTGGTGCCGGTCGGCGCGATGGACGCCGTGACCAACCCGCACACCCACGAGACCGACCCCACCAACATCCGATGGTTCCTCTACGCCGTCGGCACCATCGCGATCATCGTCGCGATCCAGCGGATCTTTCGCGGCTTCCTGGCGACCATCGCCGTGCTGCTGGGTCTGGTCATCGGCTGCACCGTCGCCTTCGCGTTGGGAGACATGGATTTCGCCCGGGTCGGCGAGGCCTCGGCGATCGGCTTCACGCCGCCGTTCCTGTTCGGGATGCCCAAGTTCGACTTGGTGGCCTGTCTGACGATGATCATCGTGCTGTTGATCACCGCCGTCGAATCGACCGGGTCCACCATCGCCACCGGCGAGATCGTCGGCAAGAGGGTGAAAGCGTCCGACATCGGCAACGTGCTGCGCGCCGACGGTGTGGCCACCACGATCGGTGGCATCTTCAACTCGTTCCCGTACACCGCGTTCTCCGAGAACGTGGGGCTGGTGCGTCTCACCGGGGTGAAGAGCCGGTGGGTGGTCGCCGCAGCGGGCGTGTTCATGATCCTGCTCGGTTTCCTGCCCAAGGTCGCCGCGGTGGTCGCGTCCATCCCGAACCCTGTGCTGGGCGGCGCGGCGCTGACGCTGTTCGCGACGGTGGCCGTCGTCGGCATCCAGACGCTGGGCAAAGTGGACTTCACCGACCACCGCAACCTGATCATCGTGACCACGAGCCTGGCGCTGGCGCTGTGGGTGACGTCGTACCCTGACATCGCCAAGGCGATGCCCACCGGTGTCGACCTGATCTTCGGTAGCGGCATCAGTATCGGCGCGGTCAGCGCGATCCTGCTCAACATCGTGTTCTTCCACACCGGTTCGCGTGGACCGCGGGTGGCCGGCGGCGGATCGATCACACTCGGTGAGGTGAATTCGATGACCAGAGAACGGTTCACCGACGTGTTCGGTCACGTGGTCCAGGACGTGCCGTGGGCCGTCGAGCGCGCCTACGACCAGCGGCCGTTCTCCGACACCACGGCGCTGCGCGAAGCGTTCCAGGACGCGGTGCTCACCGGCTCGTCGGAACAACAGGCCGAACTGCTCGCAGCGTTCCCCGACCTGGGCGCCGAGGACGAGACCGGGCAGGTGCTGGCCGTGGACCACGTGGCGCTGTCGAACCTCGACGAGACCGACCACGATGACGTGGTGGAGTTGGCCACGGCGTATCGACAGCACTTCGGGTTCCCGCTGATCATCTGTGCCCGTGAAACCGAACGGTTCGACCGCGTGCTGCGCAACGGGTGGTCGCGCATGGACAACTCACCGTCGGCCGAGAAGGCCTTCGCCCTGATCGAGGTCGCGAAGATCGCCAACCATCGGTTCACCGATCTGGTCGCCGACGCCAATCCCGTTGCGGCGGCGCGGTTCAGCCGTCTCCACGAGTTGTCGTGAGAGCCGTCGGCCTGCCGGGGTTCAACGCCGCGTCCGAGCGCACCCGGATGCACATGCTCTACGAGGTGTGCTCGTCGCCCATCTGGGCGCGCCGGGTGCTTGCGGGCGCCCCGTTCCGGGACCCCGACGCCCTCTACGACCGTGCCGACCGCGTCCTGGCCGAACTGCCCGACGCCGAGATCGACGCCGCACTCGACGGCCACCCCCGCATCGGCGCGGCCGTCGACAACCCGTCGTCGGCGCGTGAGCAGGCCCGCGTCACCGACGCCGACGACGACGTCAAGGCCCGGTTGGCGCAGAAGAACCGGGAGTACGAGAACCGGTTCGGTTACGTCTACCTGGTGTGCGCCAGCGGACGCTCGGCGCAGGAACTCCTCGACATCCTGACCGACCGGCTGCACAACGACGCCGACACCGAACGTCGGGTGATGCGCAGCGAACTGGCCAAGATCAACCGGTTACGGCTGGAGCGTCTGATCAGTGAGCCGCACGAATGACCCCGATCGGGGGATGCTGATCGGATGAGCCTCTCCACCCATGTTCTCGACGCCACCACAGGACGACCCGCCGTCGGGGTCGCGGTGACGCTGAGCCAGGACGGCGGGGACGTCGTCTCCGGTGTCACCGACGACGACGGCCGCATCGGCGCTCTGGGTGGCGACCTGCCCCCCGGCACCTACCGGTTGCGGTTCGACACGGCAGCATATTTCGCCGCCCACACGATCACCGGGTTCTATCCGGAGGTCGTCATCACCTTCGAGATCACCGACGTCGCGGCACATCACCACGTGCCGCTCCTGCTGTCCCCCTACGCCTACTCCACCTACCGAGGGAGCTGATTCGTGAAAGCCGTGATCATCGGTGCGGGCATGGGCGGCATGAGCGCAGCGATCGCTTTGACGCAGCTCGGGGTGGAGACCCACGTCTACGAGCGTGTCACGGAGAACAAGCCCGTCGGCGCGGCCATCTCGGTGTGGTCCAACGGCGTCGAGTGCCTGAACTACCTCGGGCTGGCTGCCGAGACTGCCGCACTCGGCGGCATCGTCGACACGATGAGCTACGTCGAGGGGCATACCGGCACGACGATGTGCCGGTTCTCGATGCAGCCGCTGATCGACGAGGTGGGGCAACGGCCCTACCCCATCGCCCGCGCGGAACTGCAGTCGATGCTGATGAACCACTACGGCATGGAGCGGATCAACTTCGGGATGAAGATGGTCAGCGTCGAGGACGGACCGGACGCGGCGACGGCCACCTTCGCCGACGGCACCACCGTGACGGCCGACGTCGTCATCGGCGCCGACGGCGCCAACTCGGTCACCCGCGAGTACGTGCTCGGCGCCCCCGTCACCCGCCGGTATGCCGGTTATGTGAACGTCAACGGGTTGGTGCCGGTCGACGACGCCATCGGCCCGGCCACCGAATGGACCACCTATGTCGCTGATGGACAACGTGTTTCGGTGATGCCGGTGGCCGGCGACCGGTTCTACTTCTTCTTCGACATCGTCGAAGAGCCCGGCGCGGAACGCGGCGACATCCAGGAGGTACTGCGCCACCGCTTCGCGGGATGGGCGCCGGGTGTCCAGAAGTTGATCGACACCATCGATCCCGCCACCACCAACCGGGTGGAGATCTACGACCTCGACCCGTTCCACACGTGGACCAGGGGACGCGTCACAGTACTGGGCGATGCGGCCCACAACACCACCCCCGACATCGGGCAGGGCGGCTGCTCGGCGATGGAGGACGCGATCGCGCTGCAGTGGGCGGTGCGTGACCACCCCGATGATGTGCCTGCCGCGTTGCAGGCCTACCAGGCGAGCCGCTCCGAGCGGGCCGCCGAGCTGGTGCTGCGTGCCCGCCGGCGGTGCGACGTCACGCACGCCAAGGATCCTGAGGTCACCGCCGACTGGTACGCCGAACTCCGAAAGGAGGATGGCACCAACATCATCCGGGGAATCGTCGGGAACATCATGGGTGGGCCCCTGACGCAGCCGCAGCGGCCGTGAGCCGCCGGCCCCGGACGAACACCTCGACGATCGCCGACTCACGCAGGCCGAGCAGCAGGGTGAACACCAGTGCGTCGGTGTCTCCCACCCGCTCGAGCTGCTCAGCCAGCAATGGCTGGCGCCGCGGATCGATCACCACGAAATCGGCTTCCTTGCCGACGTCGAGATTGCCCACCCGGTCGGCCAGGTCCAGCGCGCGTGCTCCGGCCATTGTGGCGGTGTACAGCAGTTGAGCAGGCGGAATCGACAGGCCGGCACCGTCGGGGGCACTCATGTGGACCTTGAAACAGTCGTTGAGCACCCGGGTCATCAACCATTCGTCTCCCGCGCCCACGTCGCTGCCGAGCGCGACCGCCACCCCACTCGCGGTGGTTCGCCGCCACGGCATGGTCCCCGACCCGAGGAACTGCTGCGAGGTCGGACAGTGCGCGATCGACGTCCCGGTGTCCGCCATCCGTGCCAGCTCGCGGCCCGTGCAGTGCACCCCGTGCGCGAGCACGCTGCGACGACCCAACAGTCCGTCATAGGTGTCGAGATAGTCACGTACCCCGAAAGCAGCTCGTACCGCGGCGATCTCGTGGAAATTCTCCGACAGGTGACTGTGGAAATAGACGCCATGCCCGCGCACCGAGTCGTAGAGTTCACCCAGCGCGGCGAGGGTGCGGCCGGTCACCGACAGCGCGAAGCGGGGCACCACAGCGGCCTGCAGAAGACCGTCGCCGGTGCCGTGCCATCGGTCGATCTCCCGGGCGGTCAACTCGATCGCGGTCCGTTCGTCGGTGAGAAGCGGTGCTGCCGCCTCCGGACCCACGGTCTGGATGCCGCGACCGGAGATGGTCCGCAGACCGACGCGCAGCGATTCGGTGAACAACGCGTCCTGGGCCGCGGGGAACGCCGAACCGAACACCAGAGCCGTGGTCGTGCCAACATCGATTCTGCGGCGGCAGAAGTCGCGCGCCGCCCGCTGCGCCAACTCACCGTCGGCGAACCCCGCCTCGGCAGGAAAGATGCACCGCTGCAACCAGTCCAGCAGTTGACCGCCGCCGTAGGAGTCGGTGCAGTAGGTCTGCGGGAAATGGATGTGGGTGTCGATGAAGCCCGGCAGCAGAAATCCTGGCCGGCAGTCGATGACGTGCGCGTCCGCCAGTTCGCCGGGCAGGCGGGCGTACTCACCGCTGTACGCGATGACACCGTCTCCGTCGATCACGAGGACCCCGTCGGGCACGGACACCAGATGGTCGCAGGCCTGCGCGAGCAGGGGCGCGCCACCGATGTGAACCAGGTGACCGCGGTAGGCGCGCACCCGCCCATCCTCCCAACAATGTGGAGCCCCCGCAGTTCGGCGGCTCGGCCTGCACCGCGGTTCGGCGGCCTCTACGGTGCAGGGATGGACCTCAACACGGTCGAGGCGGTGCACGTACCGCGGCGGCGCGAGGATCTGTGGCCCCCGCGACCGGGAGACGCGATCGTGGCGGGCGGCACGTGGCTGTTCTCCGAACCTCAGCCCGACATCACCCGCCTGGTCGACATCACTGCACTGGGTTGGCCACCAGTCACGCTGTCGGACAACGGAATAGAGCTGGCAGCCACCTGCACGCTTGCCGAGGTCGCCGAGCTCTCGACCACCCTTGCGCACAGGCGACCGGACTGGATCGCCGCTCCCCTGTTCGCCCAGTGCTGTACCGCGCTGCTCGCCTCAGCCAAGGTCTGGCACACCGCCACGGTGGGCGGCAACATCTGCACGTCCCTGCCCGCCGGTTCGATGATCGCGCTGACGTCGGTGTTGGACGCCACGCTGCAGATCTGGCGCGGTGACGAGACCCGCACCACCACCGTCGCCGAATTCGTCACCGGTGCGGCCACCAACGCCCTGCAGGCCGGTGACGTCCTGCGTTCGATTCATCTGCCCGCGGTGGCGCTGCGGGCCCGCACCGCCTACCGCAAGCTCGCCCCCACGTCGTTGGGACGGTCCGGTGTCGTGGTCCTCGGCCGCCGCGACGATGCCGGTGACGGCGGCACCGTCACCGTCTCGGTCACCGCCGCGACGGTGCGGCCCTACCTGCTGACATTCCCCGGACTCCCGTCGCCGCAGGCCCAGCGTGACGCGTTGGCCCAGATCCCCGACAGCGCGTGGAACACCGATGTCCACGGCGATCCGGATTGGCGTGCGGCCATGACGACGCTGTTGTGCCACCAGATAGTCACCGAGCTGACATGAGGTTCGTCGTCAACGGAACGGACCGCGAGGACGACCCCCGTCCTGGCCAGTGCCTGCGCACCTTCCTGCGGGAACTGGGTCACTTCGAGGTCAAGAAGGGTTGCGACGCCGGCGATTGTGGCGCCTGTTCGGTTCTCGTCGACGGTGCGGCCGTACCGTCCTGCGTCTATCCGGCGTTCCGCGTCGAGGGTCGGGAGGTGACCACGGCTGCCGGGCTGGGCCGCGACGGCGATCTGCATCCGGTGCAGCAGCGCTTCGTCGAGGCCGCGGGGTTCCAGTGCGGCTTCTGCACGGCAGGCATGGTCACCACCGCCGCCGCACTGCCCCACCTCGAGGACCTCGGCCAACAGTTGAAGAACAACCTGTGCCGCTGCACCGGGTACCGCGCGATCACCGACGCGCTGACGGCAACCGTGAACGTCGAGAAGTCCGACGGCAACGATGCGGGCCGGTCCATCGGGGCCCCCGCGGCGGTGCGCGTGGTGACCGGAACCGAGGAATACACCATGGATTTCGCACCGCCCGGTCTGCTGCACCTGGCGGTCCTGCCCAGTCCGGTGGCGCACGCGCGCATCGTGTCCATCGACACGTCGGCTGCCGAGGCGATGCCGGGGGTACGGCTGGTGCTGACCCATCGCGACAGCCCGCCGGTGCGGTTCTCGACTGCGCGTCACCACAATCGAGAGGACGACCCGGACGACACCGCGATCCTCGACGACGTCGTCCGCCACGTCGGGCAGCGGGTGGCCGCTGTCGTCGCCGACAGCCTCGCCGCCGCCGAGAACGCCTGCCGGGCCATCGCGGTCGTCTACGACGAGCTGCCCGCGGTCTTCGACCCCGAACGGTCGGCCGATCCTGGTGCGCCCCGGTTGCACGGTGACAAGGGCCCGGACGCCCGGATCGCCGACCCCGACCGCAATGTGGTCGCCGAGTTGCACGGCGAGGTCGGTGACATCGCGCTCGGGGTCGCCGCCGGGCAACAGGACGGGGGTGCGGTGGTCCGCGGGCGCTGGCACACGCCACGAGTGCAGCACGCCCACCTCGAGACCCACGGGTGCACGGGCTGGCGCGACGCCGACGGCAGGTTGGTGATCCGCACGAGCAGCCAGGTGCCGTTCCTGGTGCGTGACGAACTGTGCCACCTGTTGGGCCTGACCGCCGAGCAGGTGCACGTGTTCACCAAGCGCATCGGCGGCGGCTTCGGCGGTAAGCAGGAGATGCTGGTCGAGGACCTCGTCGGGCTGGCCGTGCAGCGGCTGGGTGAACCGGTGCGCTACGAATTCAGCCGTAGCGACCAGTTCACCGTCGCGCCGTGCCGGCATCCGTTCCGGGTGGACGTCACCGCCGCGGCGGATCGTGACGGCACACTCACCGCACTCGCGGTCGATGCACTCGTCGATGCCGGCGCCTACGGCAACCACAGCCCCGGGGTGATGTTCCACGGGTGCAGCGAATCGATCTCGGTGTACCGCTGCGCGAACAAACGCGTCGATGCGCGGGCGGTGTACACCAACAATCTCCCGTCGGGTGCCTTCCGCGGGTACGGCCTGGGCCAGGTGATGTTCGCAGTGGAATCCGCCATGGACCAGCTGGCGGAGCAGATCGGCATGGACCCCTTCGAATTTCGGCGGCGCAACGTCGTGGTCCCGGGTGACCCGTTCGTGGATTCTCACGTGCTCGACGATGACCTGTCCTTCGGCAGCTACGGTCTCGACCAGTGCCTCGACCTGGCCGAGGCCGCGCTCCGGCGGGGAAACGGCGTTGCCGCCCCCGCTGGGCCGCAGTGGCGGACCGGAGAGGGCATGGCGATTGCGATGATCGCGACCATCCCGCCGCGCGGCCACGTCGCCGAGGCCCACATCAGCGTCGACGCCGACGGCATCTACACCCTCGATGTGGGCACCGCAGAATTCGGTAACGGCACGACGACCGTGCACGCCCAGATCGCCGCGACGGCACTCAACACTGTGGTCGACAACATCGTGATCCGTCAATCAGACACCGATGCAACTGGTTTCGATACCGGCGCCTACGGTTCTGCAGGAACGGTGGTGGCGGGCCGGGCCACGTTGTCAGCGGCCGAGGAGCTGCGCGGACTGATGGAGGCGGCGGCCGCCGAGCGCACCGGCGAACCGCCCGGCGCGTGTGTCCTGATCCGCAACGGTGTGCAGTGCGCAGGCCGACTGGTGGACTTCGCCGACATGCCGCTGCCGCTGGTCGGCCACGGCCGGCACGACGGATCGCCGCGCTCGGTGGCGTTCAACGTCCATGCGGTGCGGGTCGCGGTCGACGTCGACACCGGCCGGGTGCGCATCCTGCAGAGCGTGCACACCGCCGATGCCGGCGTGGTGATGAACCCCCAGCAGTGCCGCGGCCAGGTGGAAGGCGGTGTGGCCCAAGGAATCGGATCGGCACTCTTCGAGGAGATGCTGATCGGCGCCGACGGCACCGTCGTGACGAGCACGCTGCGGAACTACCATCTGCCGCAGCTCTCCGACGTGCCGGTGACCGAGGTCTACTTCGCCGACACCTACGACATGCTCGGACCGTTCGGCGCGAAGTCGATGAGCGAGTCGCCCTACAACCCCGTCGCCCCTGCTCTGGCCAACGCCATCGCCCGGGCAACCGGTGCGCGGTTGCACCGGTTGCCGATGACCCCGGCGCGGGTGTGGCGAGCGATCAGGACAGCCGCTCGATGATCGTGACATTGGCGGTGCCGCCGCCCTCACACATCGTCTGCAGACCGTAACGGCCCCCCGTGCGCTCCAGCGTGTTCAGCATCGTCGCGAAAAGCTTTGCCCCCGTTGCACCGAGCGGATGGCCCAGCGCGATCGCACCGCCGCTGGGGTTCACCTTCTCCGGGTCGGCCTTGGTCTCCTTGAGCCAGGCCTGCACCACGGGGGCGAACGCCTCGTTGATCTCGACGGTGTCGATGTCGTCGATCGAGAGCCCGGTCTTCTCCAGCGCGTAGCGGGTGGCCGGGATGGGACCGGTGAGCATGAACACCGGGTCGGCGCCGCGAGCGCTGATGTGATGGATGCGGGCGCGCGGCGTCAGACCGTGCTCTCGCACAGCACTTTCCGAGGCCAGGAGCACCGCGCTCGCCCCGTCGGAGATCTGGCTGGCCATGGCCGCGGTCAGCCGCCCACCGTCGACCAGGGTCTTGAGCCCGGCCATCTTCTCCAGCGTGGTGTCCCGCGGACCCTCGTCGACACGGAAGCCGTCCACCTCGACGATCTCGTCGTCGAAATGCCCGGACCGGATCGCGGCCTGTGCGCGCTGATGACTGGTCAGCGCGTACTGCTCCATGTCCTCGCGGGAGATGTCCCACTTCTCGGCGATCAGCTCCGCGCCGCGGAACTGGGAGATCTCCTGGTCGCCGTAGCGGTGCAGCCAGCTCTTGGATTCGTTTGTCGGCGAGGTGAATCCGAACTGCTCGGCCACGGTCATCGCGGAGCTGATCGGGATCTGGCTCATGTTCTGCATGCCACCGGCGACGATGAGATCGGCGGTGCCGGACATGATGGCCTGCGCGCCGAACGAGATGGCCTGCTGACTGGACCCGCACTGCCGGTCCACCGTCACGCCGGGCACCTCCTCGGGAAAGCCCGCGGCCAGCCAGGACAACCGGGCGATGTTGCCCGCCTGCGGTCCGATCGCGTCCACACACCCGGCGATGACGTCGTCGACGGCGCCCGGGTCGACGTCGTTGCGGTCGAACAGGGCGCGCCACCCCGCGGCCCCCAGGTCCACCGGATGCACCCCGGCCAACGATCCGTTGCGCTTTCCGATGGCCGTGCGAACAACGTCGATCACGAATGCCTGCTCAGCCACGGTGAACTCCTTCTGTCGGGGTGATACCGCCGAGAACAATCGAAAGATATTGCCGACCAACCTCTTCGGCGGTCAGTGGACCACCCGGTTGATACCAGCGCACCGACACCCAGGTGGTGTCGCGGATGAAGCGGTAGACGAGGTCGACGTCGATGTCGGGCCGGAAGCAGCCCTCCTCGATGCCCTGGTTGAGTACGTCGACCCACATCTTGCGCTGTTCCTTGTTGCGCTCCTCGACGTAGGAGAACCGCTCCTGCGCCGAGAGCCGCTTGGCTTCGTCCTGGTAGATGACGACCTCGGCGTGGCGGGTGGCGATCGCCTCGAACGACGCCATGAACAGCCCCTTGAGCCGCTCGAGCGGGTTCGGCTCGGTATCGACGATCTGCTGGTACCGATCGAAGAGCCAGTCCAGGAACCCACGAAGGACCTCGTCGACCATCTGCTCCTTCGACGAGAAGTGATGGTAGAGACTGCCCGAGAGGATGCCCGCGGAGTCGGCGATGTCGCGGACCGTGGTGGCGCGCAGCCCGCGCTCGGCGAACATGGTCGCAGCGAGCGCGAGAAGCTCGTCGCGGCGGGTGTTGGCGGATCCGGCGGTCATGAGTGCTGACTCGACACCGAGATGACCTCACCGGTCAGGTAACTGGAGTAGTCACTGGCCAGGAACGCGATGGTGGCGGCGACCTCCCACGGTTCGGCGGCGCGGCCGAACGCCTCGCCCTGGGCGAGCCGGTCGAGCAGCTCGGAACTCGACGTCTTCTCCAGGAACTTGTGCCGCGCGATGCTCGGCGACACCGCGTTGATCCGCACGCCGTAGTCGACGGCCTCGATCGCGCTGCACCGGGTCAGCGCCATCACCCCCGCTTTGGCCGCGGCGTAATGGGATTGGGAGTGCTGCGCCCGCCAGCCCAGCACGCTGGCGTTGTTGACGATCACCCCGCCGTGCCCGGCGTCGCGGAAGTACCGCAGCGCGGCCCGCGTCGCCCGCATCACCGACGTCAGCGTCACGTCCAGAACGCGATCCCATTCGTCGTCGGTCATGTCGATCACCGGCGTCTGACCACCGAGACCGGCGTTGTTGACCAGGACATCCAGCCGTCCCGCTGCTTCGACGCTGCTGGTGATCAGCGCGTCGACGGCCGCGGTGGAGGTGACGTCACACACGACGGCGTGCACCGTGCCCAGACCCAGCGCGGCGAGCTCGTCGCGGGTCTCGTTCAACCGGCGTTCGTGGTAATCGGAGACCACGACCTCCGCGCCTTCGAGCAGGGCGCGCCGCGCGGTCGTCGACCCGATCCCGGTGCCCGCGGCGGCGGTCACCAACACGACCTTGCCGGTCAGCAGCTGGTGTCCGCCGATTTCGGCCGGCGCCACGGACAGATCGGTCATGACGGGCGCACCTCTCTGGGCAGGCCGAGCACCCGCTCGGCGATGATGTTGCGCTGCACTTCGTTCGAGCCGCCGTAGATGGTATCGGCTCGGGAGAACAGGTACAGCCGCTGCCAGTAGTCGAACTCGCCGCCGGGCAGCGTCAGCCCCGCCATCCCGACCACGTCCATCGCGATCTCGCCCAGTTCGCGATGCCAGTTGGCCCACAACAGTTTCGACACACAGTCGGCCCCTGGCCGGGCTGCCTGATCCCGGTCCATGGTGGCCAACGCGTACGACCGCATGGCACTGAGACCGGCCCACGACCGCACCAGCCGCTCGCGGATCAACGGGTCGTCGGCAGCACCGGTGCGCTCGGCCACCTCGACGAGGTTCGAATGCTCACGCGCATAACGGATCTGCTGGCCCAGCGTGGACACCCCGCGCTCGAACGTCAGCGTGCCCATCGCCACCCGCCAGCCATCACCCGGCTCGCCGACCACCAGATCGACTTCGGTGCTGGCGTTGTCGAAGAACACCTCGTTGAATTCCGAATCCCCGGTCAGCTGGATGATCGGACGGATCTCGACACCGGGCTGGTCGAGCGGCACCAACAGGTAGGACAGGCCGGCGTGCCGCTTGGAACCCTTCTCGCTGCGGGCCACCACGAAGCACCACTGCGCCCAGTGCGCCAGGGAGGTCCACACCTTCTGCCCGTTGATGACCCAGTGATCACCGTCGAGCACCGCGGTGGTGGAGACGTTCGCCAGATCGCTGCCCGCGCCGGGTTCGGAATACCCCTGCGACCACAGTTCGGTGACGTCGAGGATCTTCGGCAGGAACCGCTGCTGCTGCTCGGGTGTGCCGTAGGCGATCAGCGTCGGGCCGAGCAGTTCCTCACCGAGGTGGTTGACCTTGTCGGGGGCGTTCGCCTTCGCGCACTCCTCGTAGAACGCGACCCGGTGCGCGACCGACAGCCCGCGGCCGCCGTGTTCCTCGGGCCAGCCGAGACAGGTCAGCCCGGCCGCGGCCAGATGGCGGTTCCAGGCCAGCCGTTCCTCGAAGGCCTCGTGCTCGCGACCGGGGCCGCCGAGCCCCTTCAGCGCGGCGAAATCGCCGACGAGGTTCTCGGCGAGCCAGTCGCGCACGTGCGCCCTGAACTCCTGGACCTCAATCACCCCTGTAGGCTAACCTACCAAGCACTTGCTCGGGTAACCGATCCCCCGAAGGAGTTCCATGACCACCGCCGCGAGAACCACTCCCGCGGTTCTGGACCGGATCGCCCGTGAGCTCCCCGACCATCCCGCGGTGGTCACGCCCACGAAGACCCTGACCTTCGCCGGGCTGCGCACCGAGGTCCGCCAGGCCGCCGCGGCGCTGATCGAGGCAGGCATCCAGCCCGGCGACCGGATTGCGATCTGGTCGCCGAACACCTGGCACTGGGTGGTCGCGTGCCTGGCCGTCCACCACGCCGGCGGGGTGCTCGTCCCGCTCAACACCCGCTACACGGCCGGCGAGGCCACCGACATTCTGGCCCGCACCGGTGCGCCGCTGCTGTTCGCCTCCGGTGAGTTCCTCCGCGCCGACAAGGCCGCGAGCGTCGACCCGTCCGCACTACCGGCGCTGCGGCACACCGTGCGCATCCCGGTCGACGCCGACGACGGCACGTGGGACCAGTTCGTCGCGACCGGAACCGATCTGTCCGCGGTCGACGCGCGCGCCGCCGCGGTCGGGCCTGACGACGTCGCCGACATCCTGTTCACCTCGGGCACGACCGGCCGCAGCAAGGGTGTGCGCTGCGCGCACCGGCAGTCGCTCGACGCGCCTGCCGCGTGGGCGGCCTGCGGGCAGCTCACCGACGCCGACCGCTACCTGTGCATCAACCCGTTCTTCCACAACTTCGGCTACAAAGCGGGCATCCTGGCCTGCCTGCAGACCGGGGCGACGCTGTTCCCGGAGCTGACGTTCGACCCGGAGAGGACGATGCGCGCCGTGCAGGAGCACCGCATCACGGTGCTGCCCGGACCACCCACCATCTACCAGACGCTGCTCGACCATCCCCGGCGCACCGAATTCGACCTGAGCTCACTGCGATTCGCGGTCACCGGCGCCGCCACCATTCCGGTGGTGCTGATCGAGCGGATGCAGAGCGAGCTCGACATCGACGTCGTGCTGACCGCTTACGGGCTGACCGAGGCCGCCGGTTTCGGGACGATGTGCCGCGCCGACGACGACGCCGTCACCGTCGCGACCACCTCAGGCCGGCCCATCGCGGACTTCGAGCTGCGCATAGCGGCCGACCCGGGCTCGACAACAGGTGAGGTGCTGCTGCGGGGCCCCAACGTGATGCTGGGTTACCTTGACGACCCCGCGGCCACCGCAGCGGCGATCGACGCCGAGGGTTGGCTGCACACCGGCGATGTCGGCGAACTCGACGAGGCAGGCAACCTGAAGATCACCGACCGTCTCAAGGACATGTACATCTGCGGCGGTTTCAATGTCTACCCCGCCGAGATCGAGCAGGTGCTCGCCCGGTTGCCCGGGGTGGCCGAGGCGGCGGTGATCGGCGTGCCCGACGACCGGCTCGGCGAGGTCGGCAAGGCCTTCGTCGTCACGCTGCCCGGTGCCGGCCTCGACGACCAGACCGTCATCGAGCACGTGCGCGCCCATCTGGCGAACTTCAAGACCCCCCGCTCGGTCGAGTTCCTCGACGCGCTGCCCCGCAATCCGGGCGGCAAGGTGGTCAAACCCGAACTGCGAGAGAGAAGTTGATGGACCTGACCTTCGACGAAGCCGCCGAGGACTTCCGCGCCGAGGTGCGCGGCTTCCTGACCGCCCACACCGCCGACTTCCCCACCGAGTCCTACGACACCGCTGCGGGTTTCGAGCAGCACCGGCGCTGGGACAAGGTGCTCTTCGACGCCGGCCTGTCGGTGATCACGTGGCCCGAGGAGTACGGCGGTCGCGATGCGTCGCTGTTGCAGTGGATCGTCTTCGAAGAGGAGTACTTCCGCGCCGGCGCGCCGGGGCGGGCCAGCGCCAACGGCACCTCGATGCTCGCACCCACCCTGTTCGCCCACGGCACGCAGGAGCAGCGCGACCGCGTGCTGCCGAAGATGGCCAGCGGCGAACAGATCTGGGCCCAGGCCTGGTCGGAACCCGAATCCGGCAGCGATCTGGCGTCGCTGCGGTCGACGGCCACCGGAACCGACGGCGGCTGGCTGCTGAACGGCCAGAAGATCTGGAGTTCGCGGGCGGTGTTCGGCGAGCGCGCGTTCGGGCTGTTCCGCTCCGACCCTGAGGCGGGGCGGCACAAGGGCCTCACCTACGTGATGTTCGACCTCAACGCCGACGGGGTGACCGTGCGGCCGATCGCGCAATTGGGTGGCGCCACCGGCTTCGGCGAGATCTTCCTCGACGACGTGTTCGTGCCAGACGAGGACGTGATCGGCGGGGTGCACGACGGGTGGCGGGCGGCCATGAGCACCTCGAGCAACGAGCGCGGGATGTCACTGCGCAGCCCGGCCCGCTTCCTGGCCCCCGCGCAGCGGCTCGTCGCCCAGTGGAAGAACGATCCCGACCCGGCGTTCACCGATCGGGTCGCCGACGCGTGGATCAAGGCACAGGCCTACCGCCTGCACACCTTCGGCACCGTGACGCGGGTGTCGAACGGCGGCGAGCTCGGCGCCGAGTCCTCGATCACCAAGGTCTTCTGGTCCGAGCTCGACGTGGCGCTGCACCAGACCGCGCTGGATCTGCGCGGCGCCGACGGTGAACTGGCCGAGACCGCCGGACGCGAGGAGGCATCGTACAACTGGAGTGAGGGGTTGCTCTTCGCGCTCGGCGGACCGATCTACGCCGGCACCAACGAGATCCAGCGCAACATCATCGCCGAGCGGCTGCTGGGCCTGCCCCGAAAGTAGATGACGTGAACTTCGAGATCGACGAACAGCAGCGGGATTTCGCCGCGAGCATCGATGCCGCCCTGGGTGCGGCGAACCTGCCCGACGCCGTGCGGTCCTGGGCCGCCGGTGACACCGCGCCAGGGCGCAAGGTGTGGGCACAGCTGGCCGACCTCGGCGTGACCGCGCTGATGGTGCCCGAGCGATTCGACGGCATCGGAGCCCACCCCGTCGACCTGGTGGTGGCCGCCGAACGGCTGGGCCGGTGGAATGTGCCTGGGCCGGTGACGGAATCCGTTGCGGTGGCCCCGATTCTGCTCGCCGACGACGAACGCGCCGGTGCGCTGGCGTCCGGCGAGCTGATCGCCACCGTCGCCGCGCCTCCCCTGGCGCCGCGCGCCGTCGACGCCGACACCGCGGGGCTGGTGCTGCTCGCCGCCGACGAGCAGGTCAGTGACGCCGCCCCCGGGACCCGCCGCGAGTCGGTGGACCCCAGTCGGCGTCTGTTCGACGTCAGCCCGTCCGGCGAGGCCCGGCCCGCCGACGTGGCACGCGCCGTCGAGTTCGGTGCGCTGGCCACCGCCGCCCAACTGATCGGTGCGGCTCAGGCCATGTTGGACACGTCGGTGGATTATGCCAAGCAGCGCAGCCAGTTCGGCACCGTGATCGGCACCTATCAGGCCATCAAGCACAAGCTCGCCGACGTGCTGATCGCCGTTGAGCTGGCCCGGCCGCTGGTGTACGGGGCGGCCCTGTCGCTGGCCGACCGGTCAGCCGACACCGCACGCGACGTCAGCGCCGCCAAGGCCGCTCGCGACGTCAGCGCGGCCAAGGCCGCGGCGGCCGACGCCGCTCTGCTGGCGGCTCGCGCTGCGCTGCAGACCCACGGGGCGATCGGCTACACCCAGGAACACGACCTGTCGCTGCTGCTGCTGCGGGTGCAGGCCCTGCGCCCCGCGTGGGGCGACCCGGGCTGGCACAAGCGACGACTGCTGGAGGTGCTGTAGATGTCCGAAGAGCGGGAGTTGTTGCGCGACACCGTGGCCACGCTGGTCGACAAGCACGCCTCACCCGAGGCGGTGCGGGCGGCCGCGGCGTCGGAGCGCGGTTACGACGAGGCACTGTGGGCGATGCTGTGCGAACAGGTCGGCGCGGCGGCGCTGGTGGTGCCCGAGGAACTCGGCGGCGCAGGCGGAGAATTGGCCGACGCCGCGGTGGTGCTCGAGGAACTGGGTAAGGCGCTGGTACCCACGCCGCTGCTCGGCACCACACTGGCCCAGCTGGCCCTGCTCTCGATCGACGAGCCCGACACCGATCTGCTGGAAGCACTGGCCGACGGTTCGGCGATCGGCACCGTGGTGTTCGACGCCGACTACGTCCCCTACGGCGCCGTGGCCGACGTCGTCATCGCCGCCGACGGCCAAACCCTCACGCACTGGCGGTCTTTCACCGCCTCGGCAGCGGTGGCGATGGACATCACCCGCCCGCTGGCCGCGCTGAGCGCCACCGACACCTCGGTGCTCGGAGCGGATCCGGGGTTGGCCGACGTCGCGGCGATCCTGCTGGCCGCCGAACAGATCGGTGCGGCGTCGCGCTGCCTGGACCTCACCGTCGCCTACACGAAGGACCGGGTGCAATTCGGCCGCCCGATCGGAAGCTTCCAGGCCCTCAAACACCGGATGGCCGACATGTACGTCGCCGTCGAGACCGCGCGGTCCGTCGTCGACTCGGCCGTGGCGGAGCCATCGCGGGTCTCGGCGGCATTGGCCCGGCTGGCGGCCAGTGAGGCCCTGTCGCTGGTCGCCGCCGAAGCCGTGCAGATGCACGGCGGCATCGCGATCACCTGGGAGAGCGACATCCAGCTCTACTTCAAACGGGCACACGGCTCCGCTGCGCTGCTCGGGCCGCCGCGCGAGCAGCTGCGCCGCCTGGAATCCGAGGTGTTCTAGCCTGGCGGGGTGACTGTGTCGCTGCGGGCCGGCATCCCGCCGTTCTACGTGATGGATGTGTGGTTGGCCGCAGCGGAACGGCAGCGCACCCACGGCGACCTGGTGAACCTGTCGGCCGGTCAGCCCAGCGCCGGCGCCCCGGCGGCGGTGCGTGACGCCGCCGTCTCTGCCCTGCAGGCCAACCGGCTCGGCTACTCGGTCGCCCTCGGCATCCCCGAGCTGCGCACCGCGATCGCGCAGACGTACCGGCACCGGCACGGACTCGTCGTCGACCCGGCTGACGTCGTGATCACGACCGGCTCCTCGGGTGGGTTCCTGCTCGCGTTCCTGGCCTGCTTCGACGCCGGCGACCGGGTCGCCATCGCCAGCCCCGGGTACCCCTGCTACCGCAACATCCTCACCGCGCTGGGCTGCGAGGTGGTCGAGCTGCCCTGCGGACCGGACACTCGCTACCAGCCGACGCTGGCGATGCTCACCGCGCTCGACCCTCCCGTGGCCGGCGTGATCGTCGCGAGCCCGGCCAACCCGACGGGCACGGTGATCCCGCCGGAAGAACTCGCCGCGATCGCGCGCTGGTGTGAGTCCTCCGGGGTGCGGCTGATCAGCGACGAGGTCTACCACGGCCTGGTCTACCCAGGCGCACCCGCGACCAGCTGCGCCTGGGAGACCTCACGGGAATCGGTTGTGGTGAACAGCTTTTCGAAGTACTTCGCGATGACGGGGTGGCGGCTGGGCTGGCTGCTGGTACCCGAAGAACTGCAGCGGGCGGTGGACCGGCTGACCGGCAACTTCACCATTTGCCCGCCGGTGCTGCCGCAGTTGGCCGCCGTCGCCGCGTTCACCCCGGAGTCGATCGCCGAAGCCGAGTCGCTGCTCGGCGGCTACGCCGCCAACCGCGCACTGCTGCTCGACGGGCTGCGTTCGCTCGGCGTGGACCGGCTGGCACCGGCCGACGGCGCGTTCTACGTCTACGCCGACGTCTCGCACCTGACCACCGATTCGATGGACTTCTGCTCGAAGTTGTTGGGCGACACCGGCGTTGCGATCGCGCCCGGGGTCGACTTCGACACCGTCCGCGGCGGCGCGACGGTACGGTTGTCGTTCGCCGGACCGACCTCCGACATCGAGGAGGCGGTCCGGCGCATCGGCGCCTGGCTGCGCTGAGCGCTCAGCCCAGACCGGTGGACGAGCGGCGCCGCCGCGAGATCGCGTCCACGCTCGCCGCGAGCAACAGCACACCGCCGGTCACCAGGAAGTTGATGTACGACGACTGGTTGAGCAACCCGAGCCCGTTGGCGATGGTCGCGATGACGACGCCGCCGATCACCGCGTCGACCGCGCGACCGCGACCGCCGAACAGGCTGGTGCCGCCGATGACAGCGGCCCCGACCGCGTAGAGCAGGGTGTTGCCCGCCCCGGAGGACGCCGACACCTTCCCGGCGTAGGACGCCGCGATGATGCCGCTGAGCGCGGCCATCGACGAGCAGATCACGAACACCGAGACCCGGATGCGGTTGACCGAGATGCCGGCTCGGCGGGCAGCTTCGGCATTGCCGCCGACCGCGTACACGTGCCTGCCGTAGGAGGTGCGCTTGAGCACCAACGTCATCACGATCAGCAGTACGACGATCAGCGGCAGGACGTAGGGCACCCCGGCGATCTCCACCCTCGGGTTCACGCTGCGGTTCACGCTCATGATGAACGTGACGCCGAGAACCACTGCGGCGAGGCCACATACGCGCGCGACCACCACACCGAACGGTGCATGCGCCAGCGACAGCGCCCGCTTGCGCCGGTACTGGAAGAACTCCAGCGCCGCGAATCCGATGACGACCACCGCGGCGATGGCCCAGCCGGTGGTGACACCCAGGTTGCTCACGGTCAGCCCGCGAACCACCTTGTCATCGACGCGAACCGAGCCGCCCTCGCCGATGAGTTTGAGCGTCACGCCCTGCAGGCCGAGGAAGAACGCCAGAGTGACCACGAACGACGGGATGCCGAGCCGGGCGCGCAGCACGCCGATCAGCAGGCCGATCAGCGCACCGCACAGGACACCGCACAGCACGGCCGCCCACCACGGCCAGTGCAGGTTGACGATCGCCAGCCCCATGACGCACGCCGACACCCCGCCCGCCACACCGGCGGAGAGGTCGATGTCGCCGAGCAGCAGCACGAACACCAGACCCATGGCCAGCACGCAGATGGAGCCGGCCTGGGTGATCAGGTTGGCCAGGTTGAGCGCCGACATGAAGCGGTCGTTGGCCAACCCGAACACGATGAACAGCACGACCAGGCCGAGGACGGCGGGTAGGGATCCCATGTCGCCGCCGCGGACCCGGCGCACGTACGTACGCACCGCGTCACCGAAACCGGAGTCGGTCTGCGCGTCGATGGCGAAATCGGACTCGGCTGTCGCCCCGGTGGGCGAACCGACTGTGGTCATGTCATGTCCTTCTGCGGTGTCCTTCTGGTTGATCACTCGGATGTCACATGGACTCGGCGGCCTCGGCCGGTGCCAGGCCGAGGGAGCCGGACCGACCGGCGGTGATCAGTTCCACGACCTGGCTGTGGGTGACGTCGGCGGTCTTCACATCGGCGGCCACCCGACCGAGGTACAGCGCGCAGATCCGGTCCGCGACCTCGAAGACGTCACCGAGGTTGTGCGAGATCAGCACGACACCGACGCCCTGGTCGGCCAGCCGGCGAACCAGGTCGATCACCTGCCGGGTCTGCGCGACACCGAGCGCGGCCGTCGGTTCGTCCAGCAGCACGACCTTGGAGTTCCACAGCACCGATTTCGCGATCGCGACCGTCTGCCTCTGGCCGCCCGACAGGCTCGACACGGTCTGGCGCACCGACTTGACCGTACGCACCGACAGCGACCGCAGCGCGTCGCGCGCCATGGTCTCCATCTTCGCCTCGTCGAGTACGCCGCGCGTCGTCAATTCCCGTCCCAGGAACATGTTCTCGACGATGTCGAGGTTGTCGCACAGCGCGAGATCCTGATACACCACCTCGACGCCGAGCGCCGACACGTCGTTGGGCCCGTGCACCGTCACCGGCTGGCCGTCGAACAGGTAGCTGCCTGTGTCGATCGGATGGATCCCCGCGATGGCCTTGACCAGCGTGGACTTACCCGCGCCGTTGTCACCGACCAGCGCGGT
>Ga0247757_10000039_pt1 | contig 94880 bp, 98 predicted proteins | sample UWRJL126311R4_FD_180929 | JGI IMG/M metagenome (GOLD analysis project Ga0247757, IMG submission 180929) | Plant litter microbial communities from Arlington Agricultural Research Station in Wisconsin, United States - UWRJ-L126-311R-4 | ecosystem: Environmental > Terrestrial > Plant litter >...
CACTGAGGGTCCGATCAGTCCAGGCCTCCAGGCTGACCTCTTGGTTCTTTGGTGTTGTCCTGCCGCTATTTGGCAATTCTACTTGCTTGGGTTTTATGGTTATCCGCGGCGCAGGACTGGGCTCCTGTTTTGTAGGCTGCGGTGTAGATTTCGAAGGTATATCGAGTTGCGGAGCGGGGACCGACTGCGTTGGTGCGGGCTGCGGAGTGTAGCTACTCGAGGAAGTGGCTGCAGGCGGCGTCGAGGTCGGTCGCGAAGTTGGGTTGCTGGTACTTGGACCTCCAAGTTTCGCGAGCCGTTTTGCACGAATCTACAACACCGTTAACATGTTTAATCTATACATCTGCGCGAAAACCAGAACTCATACCTTGTCCGCGTCGGACATCGCATCAGGCATCGGCGTATCCTGGGACGGATCCTGGGGCGGGTTTTGGTCGTCCATGGGTGTGTGTAAGGTCCGTTGAATTCCAGGCAGGTGGTTGCTTTAAACTGGGAGAAACATACGGTGTTGAAGTGTTGATCCGTTCAACAGCTATCAACCTTGGGTGAGGTCAGTAGGCGCTAGTCGGCGATGCGGCTGGCCCCGCGCCCGCCACAGCGCGATCACCAAAGCACGTGCCATGTAGAAGGCGAGAGAACAGAATGGTTGCAAGGGGTTAGTCATCCTTCACCGGAGCATCTGGGGGAAGCTGGGCTTTTCAAGTGTTGTGACAATTCGGTGAACTCAACAAGAGGTGAAGGCTTGCGGGAAGGCAGGATATTCAAGGTGACCTAGCAGCGAGCAGAAATTCAGAATCACCGCATTTACCGGGCTGCTTGCTGTTCATCGGACATATTGGACAGCAGCTATACAGCAGACGCTCTTCAAGGTACAGATACAGATGATGGGTTTTTGTACACATAAGACATGTTGGAAGGAGCCCGATGGCCAAGGAGATGCCCTCGGTAATGTTTTGTCGAACCGCATCTGATGGACCAGAGCACTAAGCATGATCATCAACTACAACGGCCTAGAACTATCTGACAAACGAGGGATGTACTCAGAGAGCGTGGTGCAAACTCTCCGTTGGTGACTTGAGCAAAGGTTGGCTCTCGCCTGGAGTGCTCATCACGGTTGACGCGAGAATGAAGCGTGAGCTTGCGTACCACTCATGCACACACACACATACATACATAGGACGCTACCGCTAACAAGCCTAGCCCTCCGGGAGGCCTGGATCGCGCTTGGGAGGCCATTCGGGACAAGGGCGGTGATTCACTGATGTCATGGGCCGTTGGGAGCACTCACGGCAAGCATATTCCGCATCCTGCTCGCTGCAAGTGCAGCAGTCAGCGCTGGTCTGGTCGGTCCATGCAGGCGGGATAGACGGTGAGTCGTGCCAAGGCATGGGACCCGCCGCTCTGCACAACCGAGGGACCCTTATGCGGAGACAGACTGCTGCACAACCAGGGCATCTTCGACACGGCGTTCCCGCCTGCACGCCTGCAGACGGTCCATGAGGGAAAGGGGGCCAACAGCGCGTTGGCGTGGCGGCTGAGAGCGAGCGTGCGCTTCTGCCTGGCACCGGCAGCACAACAACATGTCGAGGCGGAGAGCGAGGCCGCACTAGGTGCTGAAACTGAAACCTCCATAACTGCGCTGTGACGGCCCGTGACAAGGCCCCAGCCAGAGGGCAGACGGACGCTCTCGCAGTAAAGCAGCCAGGCCCTGGAGAAGGCGATTCAGAGGCGATTCACTGCGATCAACAGTCGAGCACGCGTCACGGGGCAAACGTATCTTCCGAAGCGCTCAGGCGAATCGAAGCGGCCGTTGCCCCAGTGCCCCAGCGCGCCAGCCAGGCCAGACCAGGCGTGACTCTGTGGATTGTGTTTGGCTGTTGGCCGTGGCTTTATCGCGGGCGACTGCTGCTATCTCCTGTTGTGCCTGCCTGCCTGCCTGCTGGCCTCCCAGCCCATACATACCCACACGCTGTTTGCACCACGCCATTCACCCCCATCATCACCGTCACCACTCCCAGAGGCGTCCACGCACCCTCGCTCAGCCTCCCCCTTCCCCAGCCTGCCCGCTCCTCGCTCCCCACGCAAAGGGAAGCCGTCTGGCGAATTAGAGAGTGCATCAGCCACGCTCGCCAGTACGCTCACAAGTGCACACAGCCGCAGGCCCGTGCGTTTCTTAGGCAGAGCTCAAGTGCTTGCTCCGTCCTCCACGGCCTACTACATACAACCCTCTCCCACCATCTCAACTGCCCTGCCTCCCACCCTTTGCACCAGCAAGCCATCCGCCTTCCGCTTCAACCACCCACCTGCAAACCACTACCACCATGGCGGAGATTCGTCGAAAGCTCGTCATTGTCGGCGATGGCGCCTGCGGAAAGACCTGTCTGCTCATGTAAGTCCTGGCCCAGCAGCTGGCTGTCCACGCCTGCCTGCCTCTCACCGTCTGCCCGCTCGCCTGCTAACGAGGACTCCAGCGTCTTCTCCAAGGGTACCTTCCCTGAGGTCAGTATCCGCGCTCTCTCTCATGCCCTGTCGCCCCTGCTTGCGTCAGCCTTTCTGCACGCTCGCGAGGTCGCAGTGTCGTGAGCCATCGACCACCCTTGTACATGCACTGACGTGGTAACTCGTCTAGGTCTACGTACCCACTGTCTTCGAGAACTACGTTGCCGACGTTGAGGTTGACGGTAAACACGTGGAGCTAGCCCTCTGGGATACTGCTGGTCAGGAAGATTACGACCGTCTGCGTCCGCTTTCGTACCCCGACTCGCACGTTATCCTCATTTGCTTTGCCATCGACTCCCCCGATTCGCTTGATAACGTTCAGGAAAAGGTATGACATCCCCTACGACTGTTGCGTAAGCCTCCGCTAACATGATGCAGTGGATCTCCGAGGTTTTGCACTTCTGCCAGGGCCTGCCTATCATCCTGGTCGGCTGCAAGAAGGATCTCCGCTTTGACCAGAAGACGATCGAGGAGCTCCACAAGACTTCCCAGAAGCCTGTGACCCCAGAGCAGGTCAGTTGTCTTAAATCTTCCATGCCAGCCCACGCTAACACACTCACAGGCTGAGGATGTCCGTAAGAAGATCGGCGCTCAGAAGTACCTCGAGTGCTCTGCAAAGACAAACGAAGGTGTCCGGGAAGTATTTGAGCACGCCACCCGGGCAGCTCTCGCCATCCGGAAGGAGAAGAAGTCGAAGAAGTGCGTGATCATGTAAGATGATCGCTGAGCCAAAGCGGTGGCCGCCGCAGCCCGACTCCAAGCTGCACAGGGACAAGACCAGGTCTGTGGCGGTGTGTGTTTATGGTGATTTGTTCGACAGCACATGTGATTGGTGGGCTACTGCAAAGGCGAATTGACGTACCCGCTAGCCAGTCAGCCCTTCCTACGGCACCACGAGGCGTTACTGCACTGGATTTCAAGCACATCATCTTGGGGTAGTTCATGACGGGATATTTCGGGGGGGTTGAGACTGAGCAGCTATCGGATGAGCAAATGGTAGGCCTTTCTTAGTGTGTACTTGCGTTCTCATGTGCACTTTTAGTGGTTCTATCTCGACAGCTACCTAAAGTCACTTGATGCCACGTGTCCCAGGATCCTCTCGTCTTGTTCGAGTTCCCATTTGTTTGTTAGCTGGCTGTTCTTTTCGTTCTTTATGATGGCTAAGCGACGTGTCGTTCTATCCATCCGGATGTAATAACTGTTTACCTACCTTGTTATTCTTTGGCGTCGAATGGATATCCTATAATGCATGCTTCCTCTTCTGTCCTTGAATCAATCCAGTCTCGTGATCTATGCATCTCCAATGTATAGCCATCGTATCGGCTGCTGCTCTATGATGATTCGGATGTGAATCAAACTATCGAAAACTTTTTGTGCACGTCCACCGCTTCATCGGAATCTCCGACGCGGATCCGAGCGCGAGCTGAACGTGTCTGTCTAGCTGCTGACATTGCAGCCAGATCTGCACACATGTACGTGAGTAAGAGTGACTTTTTACCGCAACTCTTTCCATTTTTTTCTTTTCGACCTCACCGCAAGCTATTGTCCCTCTTTCAAAACAGCATTACTGTACCTATTTCGCGTGTAACTCTACGTCGGGTTTTCAAAGTGGGTCCTTTGCGGGGATAAAGTTTAGGGACGGAAGAACATTTGGGATGAAAGGATCTTTGGTAGAAAGTGGGTCTGATAAGATTGAGCCCGTTAGACGGGCGCGTGGGATATAGCATGCGTGCGGGTCTGAGTGCATCTTACCTACCCATATTGCATACATGATGACAGGGTTTGACGAGACAGACGAAACGGATCGTGTGCATCGCATCGCATCGTCACGGTCAAAGGACCAAAAGAACAAGTTCTCGACGTTTGAGTAGTCTCCAAGCTTGTGTGATTGACTCTCTGTTTCTCGCACACTTCGTCGAGTAGACATTACTATCCAGAACACCAATGTACCAATATGTTTCACCCCAAAGAAAAAAACGCCCGTTTAGCTATGCAATGCAATGCTGTACCAAGATATGCTCAAGACAGGCCCGACTTGAGAGTGATTAAACAAAAGAACGCCGCAAAAAATGGTCAAGTCATGAGGGAGATTATGCGCCGCCGAGCTACGTCAGCGTGGAAAGCGCGCCTAAAGTAATACAAAAAGTCAAAGTCAACATGGACAGGGCGCTTATTCTTCCGCCTGCACCTTCACCTTTCTGTGGGAGAGGCGAGGATTCTGCAGGGCTGTTTTGGTTCGCGCTCCCGGAAACTGGTGCAGCAGAGGCTGTTGAAGAAGCGTCTGCGGAAACTGGAGTATCAGTAACGCTCGTTGGGGACGACGGAACGGAGGACGGTGGAGAAGAGGAGGTAGGTGATGGGCTCGACTGACCTGGCGAAGCGGCGGCTGAGGATGAGGACGCCGATGACGACGAGGGCGAGGCAGACGAACTACTCGAAGACGGGGTGTTCGCATCCTTGAGGCCAAAGCCGACCCTGGAATTGTCCAGATCAAAAACAGTATACATGTTCTTGCAGAAGACGTCGCCCATAAGCCATTGATTGTCTCCAAAGGTCTTGCGGCCAATGATGTTGCTATTGCAAAGGCCAGACTCTGCGGTTCCGCCAACCCAGTCCTTGGAGGGAATGTCGTAGGTTATGGAACCAAGTTTGACTTGCATAGCCTTTGTCGTGCTACAAGGAACGGTGAATGTCTCTCCAGACTGTGTGTAGCCATCTATGAGCTTGTGCAAGGCAAGGGCATCGTCCTCAGGCATCAGGATGAAGGAGGTTCCCGTGTCGAGGATTGCACTCCTGCCCTTCATACCAGTCATTGTATTGTCTGCACCAGCATCGGCAATCGCAACCTCCCAGAAGCCAATGTCATTGTTATTAGCAGAAATCCAATTCAGGTCGCCGTCGAATCTGTTCTTGTTTATCTCTCCGATATTTAGCTCGCCGTCGTTGGCTCCATCTGCGGCGCGGCCAAGGTGTACGCCATAGATTTTCGAGGAAACCAGCCCAGCGTTGGCGAGCTCTTCAATGAGCTGAGGTGCTTCAATGGTCCCCTCGACATTATCGCCTCTGCCAATGCCCATGATCCCATCCATAGGGTATGAGCTGAATTCCTGAGAAACGTTATTCGCAACACCAAAAGTCAACGTGGTTGACAGGGAACCAATATGAATCGTGTCGCTCGCGGTGGTACCGGATACAGAGCCAGTGCCGTAGGTCACTGAGAACGGAGTTGAGTCAGTCTGTCGTGCTATTAGTATGCATATCCCGAAGAAACCGTTCAACAGCCGCACCTTGAGTGTATCCGAGTCTCCCTTTCCAAATGTGTTATGCCTGGTACAGGCGTCGGTTTTACACGTCTCTCCCATGACCCAGGTATTACTGGCTCCTGAATCCAAGAGTAAATGGTATTCCTCCTTCGAACTCCCAAAAGTTACGGCGACCATGTACGATAGATCCTTGCCATCCTGATCCACGGCCACGCTGTTCTTCTGCTTTGGATCCACACTGCTTAGGATCTTGTACTGATTCTGTCGTGGTTGTACCGGCATGCGTCGTAGAGGCAAAGTCAGCGGCCGTCGAGGGACATCGAGGTTCGAGGCTTGGGTGTGGTGAAACGTGGCTCGTCGGATTTGCTCACTCCCTCCACTGCCTTCCTTAAGGTGGTAGGGATAGAACGCCATGACCGTAGGCAATATCGCGGACGCTACGATCCATAGCGACAGAAAAGTAAGCATCTTGGGTATGTTGAAATGGTTGGCTGAAACGGCAGCAAGCGCGTAGTGTTATTGCAAAGAGAGTGACTAGGTGCTATCAGTTAAGACGACCCAGCAACCAAGTGAAAAGTCAAGAGTGCCAGCGCTCGAGTGAAAGGAAAAGCAACAAGTGAAGGTTGCGCAATCATGCGATCGATCGGCGGTAGGGAGAAAGCCAGCCAGACACGGTTTGAGATATCCGTCTGGTGTCCGTGGAGCTTGCTTGTCAACAGTGGCTCTTCAGCTGCAGACGAAACAACGGATGGAGCAAGCGGAATAAGTACAGAGAGAGAAGCAGAAGAGGGGCTTATGCCGTATCGACGCTATACTCCGACCAGCGGCGGCGCGATGCGGTGCGGGTTTGGATCATCATGTGCATGCGCATATGGAGCCCCAGATTGACATCTGCGACAGTGGCTTGAGGTGGAGTGGGGCTGCTGGCCCGACCCCTGAGCCGAAGCTTTGGGAGATGTCCTTCGAAACGCTCACATTATTTGACAGGCCCACACCCAAGAACATGTTCAATGATTATCTGCATACGGCTGCTGTTTTCATCCAAGTCAGTAGGTGGCTGGCCAATCGTTCTGAGCATGTCCAAATCGCCAAGCCCTGTAAACTCGCCTGCACCGCGGCGCTAATGGGCGTCGTTTTCGTCTTCATCTCTGCTGGCTGCACATCCCGAGAAACAGCTTCGCCATTGCGGCGTTTCTTCACTGAGAATACTGTTCTATGTTGCGAAACAACGGTAGGCCGGTGCAACGGCGCAACAGTCGATACTGATTATCTCTCCTCCCACTATACTGTACTGCTACTCGACAATGCATGATTGCCCATACTACATCACCTATTCAGACTAAGTAGCCCCTCGACATACCTCCGAGCATCTATCCCTATGCCTTCCGCCAAACCCTTTGGCCCCCAACCAGCAGCCGCACCGCCTGTCTTATCGGTCGACTTCCACACGCCGCTTGCAAATCTATTACCAGAACTCTTAGCCGAGGCTGCTACTGCATCGCGGGCTCGTCGGACAAGGAATGCCTCCCTCAATTGATCCGTGTCGTACTCGGCTGATGCTGAATCTGTATCTGGTATGGCCTCCAATTGTGATGGTGGTAGTCTCAACCAAACCACCCACCAACTGCGGTTTGTCTTGCATGTTTTTTCTATCTCCGAACGCGTTCTACGCGTACTACTAACCGTTGCTAAAATTTGGGAATGCACATTGAGAGCTTCTAGACGACTCCATTCTAGTATCGATGTACCATTACTGAGGCCTTCGGCTAAGAGTGTCCCCGGTTCGGGTATGTTGGGGATACTCGAATGAACCGTGAGCGTCCGAGGGTCATATACAAGGTTAAATATGGGTTGAATGCTAGGTTCAGAGCCTCGGTTGGAAGATGTCGTAGTATAAGGGTTGGATGCAGAAGAAATACGCGCCGCAACTCTATCCGGAGACGTACTGGAGGACAGTGGACGATGTAGTGGGGAGAAATACGTGTGAAGATTCCGGTAGAAGGAGGCCAATGTGAGAGACTCGGTTCGATGACGGAAAAGGAAAGTGTAAATAAAGGGACGATGCTGCCGGAAATTATTAGTAAAGCTTTGCGAGTGGTTTGCTATTTCTTACCACATAAACTACAGGACGTAATCTCCTCAGTTTCGATATGGAATCAGGCATCATAGTCAATTCTCTTTCGTATATGGGACTTTCATCTTCACCGGTACCGGGGGTCTCTGGTATGACCTCATCTGTCATCTCTAAGTGAATCGTTCGTAGCAGTGTGCGGTTGTTCCATTCGCCTTCGTCATTCGAATCATCCACGTCTTCATCCTCCATGTCGCCTTTTAGCCCTATGACGAAGTATCCCGAATTTTCCTGTTTAACCTGCGCCTTCAACCTCTCCGCTGCATGATCGATATCTGGCTGGGGCTCAACATATCTCATAGCCCCTTCCGGTGAATCGCTTCCGATTGTAGACTCGTGACTAGCTGCCTGTTCATCTGGTTCGGCCTTTCTTCCACCCCATGAAGACCCATAACCCAGAGTCAAGTATTTAACCCATGTCTCTGTATCACCTAGTGATACAAAGAACGGCTCAGAATTGCTCGTGTTAGCACCCTGAGAAGCATCCACAGCAGTTGAAGCACTTTTTAAGGACGCTTCCACAGCCCTTACAATGGGACGAGGTATGTTCGGAGGCAAGCTAGACGGTGGTTTTCGCGTATGTGGGCTGACTTCCGGTTCCCTTGAAATCCTAGGCATTGGAATAATCGGCTCTTCGGGAGGTGGAGACTTTGGGTTTTTCCGCCGCCGTCTTCTCCTATTAGCAGTAGGATTGTCGCGTACGCCGTAAGCGTAGTCACCGTAGGCATAGATGGATTCAATCCAGTGAGAGAGATCTCTTAGCGAATGTCGAGCTACGGCTCCTACGCCAGAGAACACGACGCCATCAACAGCATCAGGGGCACTACCAGAACCAATCCATGGTTCTGAATCCAGTACGTCCACAGGGTCTTTTGAATCGAAGGGCCTCCTTGCCATTTGTGAAGGTAAGGGCTCGCCAAAGCGGGATACAACAAGATCGACCAAGCCATCAGTTTTCTGAACAAAGTCTTCAAGGACGAGACGCTCTCCACTGCCCCACTCTTCTTCACCGACGCCCATGCCCAGTTCCCCGCCTGCCGCAAGCTTCATACCATTGTAGATATCCACTGCAGGGCTACCATGAAGAAGCACATCCCAATTGTTGGCAAAGCGTGACCAGTATGTATCCAAGATGTTGCAGAACTTGGTACGATCGTATTTGTGAAGCATACCATCAAGGGTGATCCCATGGTGAAGAAGGAAGATGTTGTGGGCGCGGATAAGTTGCTGGATCAAGAGTCCTGGAGGGCTCACTTCCCGAGATGAATATTCTACTGAGGGTTTTGAGTTTCCATCTGTGCTGTCGATTGCAGAGTGATGTGTGGGCAGTTGGGTAAGATCGATAGACTGTCAGATATCAGTAATGCATAAGAGCGAAACTATCCCGCACTCACAGCAAGAATCCACCATCCCTCTTCGATTTCATGCAAAACAATTCGTGATTTTTGAGTGTCGACCGAATCTACAGCTGAATCACTGGAGAAGCTCCTGCCACTGATCAGCACGGGTATTCAGAAAGAAAACAAACAGCACCATGTGAGCAATACCGTGCGAACCCAACCATGCCCTGTGCAAGGCCAACCTGGCGCAACTTCTCATTCTCTTGCTCGCGCAATTCGTGCTCTATCTTTGCGTTCCTACCGCGGATCTTCGAGCGCGCCTTTGCAGCTTTGGCATAGTAGAAGACGATTTGGTTATGGAACGTATCGTCGGATCTCCCCAGCGAAGGGTTGTATATAGCGAGAAATGATAATTGTGCAGGCACAATCCTCGGAATGGATGTCGACGACATTCCAAGTCGTGTGCTTTCTGCGATACGAATGCGGATTCCGACGCCAGTTTGTGATGTGATTGCGTCACGGCCAGCGTATGGAAGTCGCGAATAGCAATCCACGCAGGCAAGCGGAGGCAGCGGCCACACTGGGTTCTAGTAACACATTAAATACATAGGTACTACATGCAAAATGCCATGCCGGCTGCGCGCCGGCCAAGGTTGTTGCCATGTTTTGCTATCGATCCTTCGATCTGATCATGATCGATGCCAAGCGATTGCGTACGTGCAGCTCTGGGGACCGAACAACTTCACATCTGTTCGTCATGCAGTGGAGGCTATTGACTCCCGTCCATTCCTTTGTAAACCGTGCTGGCTGCAGATACGCATCCAGTTCCCTGAACTCTGCAAAGCCTCTACGTATTCTATTCTGCGGCTCCGACGATTTCAGTATCGCATCGCTACGAGCCTTGTCCAAGGCTCAACGCCAAACACCCGACCTTATAGAATCTCTCCAAGTGGCACATAGACCTCCGAAGCTTACGGGAAGAGGACTAAAAATTCTTCGTGAAGGTAGAGACATGCTACTTGTTGACTAATAGTTTCCGCTGACGCGCTCCAGTGCCCATTTCAAAAGTTGCAACCGAGCTCAATCTCAAAACCCATGAAATCGATACCTTTACTGGCTGGGCGCCTCCAAACCCCATAGATCTTGTTATCGCAGTCTCATTCGGCCTCTTCGTCCCGCCTCGTATCCTCAACCTGGCCACGTATGGCGGTCTCAACGTCCATCCTTCTCTGCTCCCAGACCTACGTGGTCCAGCGCCCATACAACACGCCTTGTTAAAAGGTCGCAAGTACACTGGTGTATCAATCCAGACGCTTCATCCAAAACACTTCGACCAAGGCATAATACTTGCTCAGACGCTGGCACCAGGCATAAAGATACCCTCCGATGCTACCGCTGCCTCATTAGTAACATCTCTGGGTGACAAGGGTGCTGAAATGCTGGTGGAAGTCCTCAAGTCAAGAACTTTTGTTCCTCCGCTGAAAGATATTGGGTGGTACAAAGACTCTGGAGGGCCCATCGAGCATGCCGAGAAGGTTTTGAAAACCCATCGACAGGTGGACTTTTCCAAAATGAATCTACCAAACGCTCTTGCTGTCAAGCGTGTACTGGGAGATCCCTGGTGTATATTGCCTACGGGAGATAGGCTTATAATGAACGAGATCAGAAAATCCGAATTTCCTATAAATCGAGAAGGCAAAAAAGGTATCTGGTTCCCAGAAGGGTCGGATGTTCCTGTAGCGAGAATGGCGTGTGGAGGTGTGTTGGCAATTGAAAAATGCACATATGAAGGAGGCAAGACGGGGCATGGAAATGCACGTTTGATTCGAGCCTTAGAAGATTCTCCGTATACAAATTAATGCTTCGATACATATCGCCGAGAGTTTGCATATTCAGATTGGTCAAGAATCGACATTCCAAGAGTGATGCAATGAGCACATAGGGCGGCTTAAAGAGTCTCCAGCAGAGCTCTCCACTCCCAACTAATGTGAACGCTTAAGGTGTCTCTCTGCCAGGCAAACGCGGCTGCATTTAGATGAAAAACCTTGTTGCTAGTCGTTTCATTTCACTAGACAAAAGTAGGAACTCTTAGACTTCACCTGATACACCCTGTTGTAGGCCAAACGTAGGCTCACTACTTTTCTCATGGAATATCAGATTTTCGAGACCTCCCCTAGTTGCGGCCACCGATGATTAGATATGTACCGATGGCTATGTCACATGAAACCGTAATCAGCACCCGTAGAACGTCCGTTTATTCTGATGCAGGAACGAAGTGCCTGATTTACACAACCATGGGGTTGCGTGCATGATAAATAATCGCACCTCTAGTGTCTAAAGATCTTACACGAGACTATCAAAGCTGATCGCGTGCAAGTATGTAACCTCTGCTGATTCCCAGAATCTCACAGGAGCCCAGAAAGGGATCTCCAAACCGGGCGCCCAGCCATGGGCCTAATCTTCTCTACGCTCAGCGCGAAAACAGCCTCGTCATGGAGTGCTCGAGGCTGCCGTTAAGTAGTGTTTTGTTTGCTGGCGTTCTGTCTGAAGAAGAAAAAGAGGATAGGCGGGCGAGAAAATTGGAGGTTTTGGTTGACGTAGAAGCTTGGACCAGCGCTAGCCTGTATTGGGCGGTGAGCTTGCCGAACCTCAATCTGGCCGTATGGGCTTAGGGCAACGAATCCACTCAACTTGTTCTTGTTGTACGTTGCAACTAGATCAGACGCGCTCGCGGCAGCCTGTTGAGGGAATCTCGTCCGCCACATATTTATTTTCCCCTACCACGTCCACCTATCCACACTCTGCCAGTCCACTCGTAACCTCCGCACCTGCCCCGCGAAATCGAACTGTGGGCGCCGCTTGGTCCCACCACCGCCCACTTCCATTGCCCACATACACACATCCGCGCCCACCATGGCTGACTACGAGGGGTTGAAAGATCAGTGGAATGACATTGAGGAGCGGGATGGCATTCGCCTTAGTTGGAACACCTTTCCCAGCTCGCGGATGGTACGGCTCGCGCATACATGTTGACACTGGAATGCTAACTCTCGGCGCAGGAAGCATCGCGACTTGTCGGTAAGGCGGACACAACAGTGCTGTTTTCTAGAGGCTGACATTCTTAGTGCCCATCGGAGCCCTGTATACACCCCTGAAGGAAAAGCCAGACACTCCACTACTGCAGTATGAGCCCATCACCTGCAAGTCGCCTTGCCGCGCCGTGCTCAACCCCTTCTGCCCGCTCGATCTGCGCGCAAAGTGCTGGATATGTCCCTTCTGTATGCAGCGAAATTCGCTTCCTGCGCATTATAGGGACATTTCGGACGAACAGATTCCTCCTGAGCTCCATGCAGGCAACACCACCATCGAGTACCGCCTCTCTCGACCAGCTCCGTCGCCACCCATTTTCTTGTTCGTTGTTGATACCTGCCAAGAGGAGGACAGTTTGAAGGCTCTCAAGGACTCCATAATCATGAGCTTGAGCCTGCTCCCGCAGTATGCTTTGGTCGGCCTGATCACATATGGAACCATGGTACGTCGAGACATCGTATGACGCAAGACATAACTGACGCTTCTCAGGCTCAAGTACACGAGCTGGGCTATACCGAATGCGCTAAGTCGTATGTTTTCCGGGGCAACAAAGACTACACTTCCAAGCAGGTCCAGGAAATGCTAGGCTTGGGTCAAATTGCTCCAAGGCCAAATATGCAGCAGCAGCCAGGGCGACCCCCGATGCCTATCGGTGGACCTGGCGCACGATTCCTCCTGCCCGTTTCACAGTGTGAGTTCCAGCTCACCAATGCCTTGGAGCAACTTCAGAAGGACCCCTGGCCTGTTGCCAATGACAAGCGACCATTGAGGTGCACTGGTGTTGCCCTCAGCGTGGCTGCTGGCCTTTTGGAGACTTCTTTCGTGAATATGGGTGGCAGGATCATGCTCTTCAGCGGTGGTCCGGCCACTGAGGGTCCCGGTATGGTTGTTGGTCCCGAACTCAGGGAGCCGATCCGATCGCACCATGATATTGACCGAGACAACATCAAGTACTACAAAAAAGCTTTGAAGGTACGTGAAACACACTCTTCACAAAACATGACTGATTTCTCCAGTTCTATGATACTCTAGCAAAGCGCATCGCCCACAATGGTCACATCGTCGATATCTTCGCAGGCTGCTTGGACCAGGTTGGTCTACTCGAGATGAAGGGTCTAGTGAACTCGACCGGCGGTCACATGATTCTTACTGACAGCTTTACATCTTCTATGTACAAGCAGTCGTTTGCTCGTGTCTTTAACAAAGATGAAGCAGATAACCTGCTTATGGGCTTTAACGCAAACCTCGAAGTCCTTACAACTAAGGAATTGAAGGTCACTGGCTTGATTGGTCACGCTGTCTCCGTAAACAAGAAATCAGCATCCGTTGGCGAAACCGAATGTGGCATCGGCAATACTTGCGCGTGGAAGATGTGCGGTATTGACCCGGAATCCAGCTACGGTATCTATTTCGAAATTGCGGGCCAAGCAGGCCCAAGTCAGATGGCTCCAGGCCAACCGCAGAGGGGCATGATTCAGTTCCTGACCTACTACCAGCATTCCGCTGGCCAATTTCATCTTCGAGGTGAGCACAATCCTAGATCCCAATTTACATATACTAAACTCTCTAGTCACAACGGTTGCACGGAATTTAAGTGGTCCGTCAGGCGATCCCGCCATTGCTCAATCTTTTGATCAAGAAGCTGCGGCGGTCCTCATGTCGAGGATAGCAGTCTTCAAGGCAGAAGTCGACGACGGGCCCGATGTTCTGCGATGGGTTGATCGAATGCTCATCAGATTATGCGCTCGGTTTGCAGAGTACAGGAAAGATGACCCATCTTCATTCCGACTCGAAAAGAACTTCACTCTATACCCTCAGTTTATGTTCCATCTCCGCCGATCGCAATTTCTCCAAGTCTTCAACAACTCGCCAGACGAGACCGCTTTCTACCGGCACGTACTGAACCACGAAGACGTCAGCAACTCCCTCATCATGATTCAACCCACCCTGGACAGCTATGGTTTCGACCACGAGGGTGGCCAGCCCGTTTTGCTCGACTCTACCTCGATCCAATCCGAGACCATCTTACTTCTTGATACCTTCTTCCACATTCTTATCTTCCACGGAGAAACGATGGCAGAGTGGCGCAAGGCTGGTTACCAGGAACAAGAAGGGTACGAAAACTTTGCGACATTGCTGGATGCGCCCAAGGAAGATGCGAAGGAACTCATTCAAGATCGCTTCCCACTGCCACGATTCATCGTTTGCGACGCTGGCGGTTCCCAGGCTCGTTTCCTGCTTTCGAAGCTCAACCCCTCGACGACACACACGACGACTGCAGGCCAATATGGAGGTGGAACTCAAACGGCACAGACCATCTTCACGGATGATGTCAGCTTGCAGACTTTCATGGACCATCTGATGAAACTTGCCGTATCTGGAACGAACTAGAAGATGGCGGTAATGAGGGTCGGACTGGGTGGAGGGAATACTGAGCAGTTGTGGGGATGGTTTTGTTCTTAGCGGCAACCAATGAACCTTGGGTTATGGCTAGAGGAAGACTAGGGTTTTTACAAGTTTGCTTTGGTGTGGTGTTCAAGCATCTGAGATTAGCAAGACACTTTTCCATGTGCGTCATTTCCTTTGCTTGGGCTATGAGCGTGTCTTCACAACTGTAAGCGGCCCACAGTATGCTTGGACGAGCCTTTGGATGGACTGAGCTGGTAACGGCAGTTTCTCATAAGAAACCTTGAAAATGTTAAGCGTAGTATGGCATGCTTCGCATGCATCCGGGTGATCTTTCGTAGCCATGCTGATCCTAGTCCTATAGTACACACAGCCCAACCATCCCTATCCCATACACCATATATCGTACACGTCGCCTGAAAATGGGTGCTACAGTCCAAGAAAGCGAAAGGCACGCAGTTTGACACCCTCCCAACTGTTCAACTTTGGTCTCACGTCGAGGTAGAAATTGAGCTCTTTACCGGGCTTGCCCTCGTCCTTGCCGGCGTAGAAGTCAATCACGTACTCGACCTGGGTGCCGCAGCGATCGACGACCCAGTCGTGGCGGTCGAAAGGCGGCTTGTAGCCCATCAGGGTGTTGAAGCGGGCGCGGGGCGTGAGCGACGACGAGAGGCCGGAGAAGGAAGCTAATCGCGGGCCACCGCATCTGCACACGCACATGGAATGTCAGCACGAGGTATTCTGGCGGACGACCGGAGTGTGTAAATAAATAAATAAATAAAAAGGAAAAGGAAGAAAAAGAAATAAGAAGGAGGAGTAGACGTACGCCTCGCTGCCCCTCCCCTTCTCCCACTCCTTGATCTCCCGCCACGCCCGCTCGTTGACGGCGTTGTGGATCGGCACGATGGTCCGCATGTCGGCCGCGTCGGGATCGTACGCCTTGCGCTTCATGGCGTCGAAGAACATCTGCTCGGACGGGTAGATCCAGTTGCCCGTCTTCCCGTCCGCGCCCGTCTCCTTCTCGTTGTTCGCGGGCTGGCGCTGGCCGTGTGGCTGCGAGCCCGCGGCGGCCGGGGAGGGGAGCGCGCGCGGGATGGTCGACACCTCGCGCTCGACGGCCAGCTTGCGCGGCGTGCCTGGTGGGGGGTGCGGAGAGGGGGATTGGTCCATCTGCGAGGAGTCGCAGCCGGGGGTTTTTTGGAGGGGCGCGTGGGGAGAGGGAGGAGAGGGCGCCGAGGGGTTCTGTGCTTTGGCTTGTGCGAGCCAGGCTTCGCGGGTTTTGTGGTCGACGGGGCAGGCAGCCGCGGGGTCGGAATCGTTTTGCGATGCCATTGCGGTGGTGGGATTTGCTGTGGACATTTACTGGCCGGGCAGACTTTGGGATGGTGATGGAGCTGGTTGGAAAAGTTGAGCTTGGGCCTCTTTCTCGCGAGTCGGAGCCCTGGGGGTCTGGCGGGATGTGATTGGATGGGGGAGTGCCAGTTCACCGCTTGAAGAGGGGGAGGTTTTGGATTTCTGCCTCTTGCGAGAGGCGTCCCTGAGCTTCTGCAACTTTTGCAATTGTGCTGCTCGTTCCGTTCACCGCATGCTCTGAACTTGCTTTCGTCTCGTATTTCCTGCATTCGTTGTCCTGGACCCTGTCACCAACGAACACTGCATAAACAAAAAAATCCTACCCCACCCCCCACCAAACAACGACCCCCTTTCTCTCCCCCCAAAAAACATCAACCACCACCACCGCCACCACAACGACAACACACATCCTCACCATGGCCGAAATATACCGCGCCAGCACCACCGCCCCCGTCAACATCGCCGTCATAAAATACTGGGGCAAGCGCGACCCCAAGCTCAACCTGCCCACCAACTCCTCCCTCTCTGTGACCCTCTCGCAAGCCGACCTCCGCACGCACACGACCGCCTCGTGCTCGGCCTCGTACCCCGCGCAGGATGCCCTGATCCTCAACGGCTCCGCGCAGGACGTCTCGGGCGCCCGCACGCAAGCCTGCTTCAGGGAACTGCGCGCCCTGCGCCGACGCCTCGAAGACGCCGACGGCTCACTGCCCAAGCTGTCCTCGATGCCGCTCAAGATCGTCAGCGAGAACAACTTCCCCACGGCGGCCGGGCTGGCTAGCAGCGCGGCGGGCTTCGCGGCGCTCGTGCGCGCCATCGCCAACTTGTACCGCCTGCCGGCGTCGCCCACGGAGCTGTCGCGCATCGCGCGGCAGGGCTCCGGGTCTGCGTGCAGGAGCCTGTTCGGCGGCTACGTGGGCTGGGAGCAGGGCGCCGCCGCCGACGGGCACGACAGCGTCGCGTTCCAGGTGGCGCCCGCGGCGCACTGGCCCGACGTGCGCGCGCTCGTGCTGGTGGTGAGCGCGGCGAAGAAGGGCGTGTCGTCGACGACGGGCATGCAGACCACCGTGGCCACGTCGTCGCTCTTCTCCGCGCGCGCCAGCGAGACGGTCCCGCGCAGGATGCGCGAGATGCAGGAGGCCATCCGCGAGAGGGACTTCGAGGCGTTTGGAAAGCTGGCTATGGTCGATAGCAATAGCTTCCACGCGACGTGTCTGGATACCTACCCACCCATCTTCTACCTCAACGATGTCTCGCGGGCGGCCATCAAGGTCGTCGAGAGCATCAATGCCGCGGCTGGCAAGATTATCGCCGCGTATACCTTCGACGCGGGGCCGAATGCTGTGGTGTATTATCTCGAGGAGAATGAGAAGGAAGTCGCGGGCTTGTTCAAGGCTCTGCTCGGGAACAAGGATGGGTGGAACAGCCAGAGAGGCGAGGCTGTCAGCGTGAACGAGGCCGCGCTCGAAAAGGTGAATGCTGAGGCTGGTGTTGCCGTCGACTTGCTGAAGGAGGGTGTCAGTCGGGTCATCCTGACTGGCGTGGGCGAGGGACCGGTGCAGACCGAGGAGAGCCTGATTGATGAGAAGGGTGAACCCATTTCCTGATTGGAAAAAAGCTCGCATGTTCAATGGCATTGAGAAGATACCCGAAGCACAAATAAACCTTGAAATTTTGTCCTTCCACTTCAATCTAGTGTTCATGCCTTAGTTCGCATATATACATGGTAATGGCTGATTGGGCTTGAGTTCGAGTTCAATTATCGTACTGGAAAGTCTTTGGAGCAATGTCACCGTCACGCCAGTCACGAAATGGAGTCATCAATGGCGGGTATGAACCAATTCATTCGGATATCATTCAAGCCTTTCGCTCTAATAGGAAACCAGCTACTTAGCAGTCCCGCCAGAACGCCATCCTATTTTTATGCATGCTTCGTCATTCATCCTCCCACTTGCCTGCGACGAGCTTATGCGTCCTCGACGACGGTGGTCTGGAGACCCTTGGGGTCCTTGACGTTGACCGCCTGGACGTACGAGTACAGCTTCTCCTTGGCACCCTCCTCGTCGTTACGCTTACGGGAGATGCGGACGCGCAGGCGGAACGGAACGCCCTTGATGCCGGACTCCCACACCTTCTTGTTGAGCTGGGGGTCGAGGCGGACGTCGCTGGTGCCCTGCAAGACACGTTAGCATTGCTCCGCCAAAAAAGAAACACGCCGGATTGCAAGTCGCACAACGACATGCACTCCTCGATCCCAAGGAAAAGAGCAGCACGCACCATAGCCTTCGTAGCGAAAGCCCTGATCTCCTTGATGGCCCTGGGAGCCCTCTTCTTGAACGAGACACCGTGAACCTGTTCCCACCCAATCGTATTAGCCGTCCGTATATTTCGAACAGTCTTCCGCCCTACCCACACGGCCCTTGCATGCGCTCCGCCACGCAGCGCTCGGGAGAATGGGCTCCGAGCGCGGCAGAAGGCAGAGACGCAACGGCGGCCGTGCAGTATTGCTGGACTTCACAAAACTGAACTCAACATACTCGCTTGTGCAGATGGATCGTGTATTCGCGGGCGACGACGTCGGCGATGGCGCTGCGGCCCTTGCCGGCCGGCTTCTTTGCGTTGGGTGCCATTCTGTTTGGGGGAATTCGTGGTCAGCGAATCGATCGAAGAGCAGTAGCAACAGCAGCAGGAACTGCAGCCGCGATTGACATATCTTATGCTTCTTGACACTAAAGCATGCTAAGAAAGGAGAAGCTCTTACTGAAGAATTTCTCGCTATGGGTTAGTGAGAGGTGTTGTCGACGGATGGCTTGAAGCTGAAGTTCTGAAGACCGGGTCAATTTTCGCGATCGTGTGGAAGTTCGCTGCCAAGATTTAAGCGATTATGTAATGTCGCACGTCCCCTCTTACACTCACTACACCCTTGTACTTACACCTTTGTACTTCAAGTGAATGCCATACGGAGAGTCGAATGAGAATGCTCTCGTCTGATGGTTCAAAGGATACAACGCAGGGTTCTTGTATTTGCCTTAATTTCATGTCGAAATGTAAAGATTTTTTGGTATCTTAGGTCGAATCGTCTACATAGGGTATGTGTACTTATAAGAATGTCCTCGCCTGTTATACAATATCTTAGCCAACGGAGTCATCACTCATTTCCTTCGCATGTTAGTCATGCAGGTCCTATTTTTAAATCATCATCGATGGCCCGGCAAATCGATGTCATCATCGTCTTCACCGTCCCCATCGTCCTCTTCATCCTCAGCCTCATCTGCGCTTTCCTCGCTACTTGTCTCATCATCTTCATCGTCCTCTTCTCCACCAGAGAGAAAACGGTCAAATCGCCTTCCATCCTCTCCCCAAAACTGCAAGGCATCGGCATCAGCGTCATGATCTTCCGATAGGTCCAGTCGTGGAATTTGGTCGATGGAAGGATTTAGGTAGTTGCGGAGGGGAAGTATGGATCGGTTAAAGCGCTCGAGGACATACTGCGGCAAGGAAGGAAGCTGAACCGTTGTACCGTCCGTTGCCTGTATTTCGCGTCTTTCCTCGTCCAAATCAATAATGGGCACGTCTTCATTGGGAATCTCGCCAGTTGGGTTGAGATAGTGATCAAATGACATGCGGACACGTTCGAGTAGCTCGTAAGGGTCTGGCATCTGCGGCATCTGTGGAAAAGGCGGGAGTTGAGGCATTCCTGGGAATTGAGGCATACCCGGAAACTGAGGCATCTGTGGCATCTGAGGCATCTGAGGCATTTGAGGTATCTGAAACGGAAAGGATGGTAGCTGCCCTGGCAACCATGTCTGCTCCGGTTCATCGGGCTGGAAATAGTAGCGAGGCGAGCGAAGCGGCTGTGATGCCGGAGAACTGAGGCTAATTGGCGACCTAGCTCCGCCATTTACTTCCTCGTCAGCATCCAGAATAGCATTGGCAGTCTGCTCACTGCCAGGGCCATTCAGGATGCGAAGTTCATTGGTGTTGTAAGAATCACAAGGATTGCACTTATTCCCGAGCCAGTGGTACTTAACAGACGATCTCGCGGAGCAGTCGTTGCACTGAACGATGGCCCTCGTGTTAGCGAACTGTTCAGGCATAGGCTGGCTTTCTATTGCTTGGGTCAATTTTTGCCATTGCAGCTCCATATTGACAGCGCTCTTTTTGCACGTGGGACATTTGTAAGCTGTTTCCATGTACTGGTTATAGCACTCCTTGTGAAGGTAATGGCCACATGGCATGGATACGACGGCGGTCGACGAGTTGAATAGATACTCGCCACATATAGGACAGTCGCAATCCATGGCACGTTCAATGCACTTGTGGGTTGTAGCAAACGCAATGGATATGCAGACATTGCAGATCTGCGTTGGATTAGATATGGCGAGCATAAAGTGAATACAAACGTACCTTGCAGTGCACATAATCCTTGCCTAGGCCTTCACCTCTCCTACAGATACCGCAATCGGCGCAATGGTAGATCTTCTTGTTGCTGTTGTTGTCCCACAGCTTGCAAATGTCGCAGTAATAACAAGCTGATTGAGTCTCGCAATGCGCACAGTACTCGGCAGCTTTTTGAGGGGTACCACAGGCCATGCAAAGCATGTTCTGGGTCTTCTTGCGATCCAAGTTATGATCTTCAACAGCATCATGGCAGTGCCTGCATGTGTACCACCGCCGACAGCCATAACACTGCACCTTGACGTTACGCTTGTAGTGTTGACAGCCTAGGGTAGCCTCTTCCTCGAATCCATCAGGATCGTCATCCTCAACAGCATTGTCTCCATTATCTGCATGGTCCGGTACGGATCGAGGACGGTACGTAGGTTCGGTATCGCCAGGGCGCAAGTTGAAGGGATTGTCGGGGTCGACCTCAGAGGCGGCCGAGACAGAAACTGGCGAGGATAGGATATCTGAGAAGATAGACTGGCTAGAAGTGGGTGTGAACGGACGGTCGTGCAGGACAAAACTGCTGGGGGACGTCGGACGTAGGATATTGTAGCGCTCCGTCATCACACTATGCATCATACGAGCTTTGTCCGCTTCGTCGATGTTCATGTCCCTGATCTGATGGATGCGAGCCCGCAGGAGACGCATGCCGTCGTCGGCGGGCAGCGACTCTGAAATGCCAGGCGCATCGCGTTCATGGGGAGCTGGAGCTGGGCTAGGAACGCTGGGTACGTTGCTTGGGCTGGGGGTTGCCGACAGCGGTGGGTCGAGGTCAAGTGCACGCAATTGGGCATCCAAAGCGCGCGACGGGTTAGAGGACATGACTACATCGGAGGAAACGTCAATGGGCGCGCTCGACACCGCGAATGAATGGTGCGGTGTGCCGTCATCGCTTTGTTGCCCCTCGTCGACCACAGCTGCTGAGCGCGAGGGATAAATGAAGGGTGTGTGCTCGCCAAGGCGTCCTGTTAGCGTGGACGGCGGCTCGTCTCCCTGACCATGGCCTTCGAGGGCATCCACTGTACTCTCGGAATTGCCATCGAGAGATATAGAGGACAACGTAAGTGAGGTGTCGTGATTGACATGTGACAGCGGTCGCCTCTCGCTCTCGCTGGCTGCTCTTGGGGTCGCGCTCGAGAAGCGGCGTGCGCGAACTAACGGATCAATAATAAAGGAAGAAAATAGACTCATGAGGACATGCTCTGCAAAGAGGGGGAGGAATCGTCAACGGGAAGCCCTGGACGCCTTTGAAAGGTCCCGTGGTCTCGTGCAAAGGCTCCAGTCCCTGGGCCGGCTGTTCGCTGTTTCCACAACGCCACACTCTTCAGCCACGAGCTCTTTCCCAGGGCCAGAGGGAGGTCCCGACCTGATCTGCGCAGGGAAGGTCAGGTGGTCATGTCTGTGTCCTTTCACATGCTCAGCCGGTAAACTTTGTCCCCCCAGTAAAATCCGAATACCTTCCAGATGAGGTAGGTTATAAGGGCCAAATGTTACCATGCATTGCTTCACAACAAGAATATCCGTGTAAGTTGCCTGGAATAAACATGACATTCATTGTCCCGGCTGTGCCTCGATATGTACCCTGCAGCCAAATTATACAGCGAGTACCCACCCCATACTCGACCTAAATGCTTTTTTAAAACCAATACCCCTACAAGTGGGGTCGCCCCTGTGTCTGAGAGCCTGACAACCCTTAAAATTCTGCCCAAAACTCCGGTTCCATGTTCCGGCCCTGGCCAACGGCAAAGAAAGAGGGTATTATTCTGCCGCACAAAACCATGCAAATGCCCCAGTACGCACAGAAAAAGAAATCGCTGATAGTGGTATCTGAAAAACAAACCAAGAAATCGAACGTTGGAGTCGTTATTTTCCGTCGCAAGGGACAAAAAAAGAAAGTAAAAAAAAGAGGCCGTCATCAGGATACAAAGGGCCTTGTACGTGTCAAGGCTATACACGAACGAATCCAAAGGAGGCCCAGGTCAATGGTGGTACAGTCCTGAAGATGCCCTAGGGCTTCTGTGGCGATTCTAGCGGTCTTTGACCGGGTTGTAAGAAAAGGAGAAGTTTAGAAAATCGAATCGGTCCTTTGATTCGGTGCGGCTGTCGGCAGTCATAGTGCTAGCCGCACTGCTGTCAACGGAGGTAGGAGCGGTTTTGATCACCTGCTGAGGCTCCCTCGGTTCCAAGAACAGAGAGCGTCGATAGTAGCTTTGAACGTTGGCCTGATCACTCGACCGCATACGTAGAATCTGTGAGTCCATCCAGTCTTGCATTTCGGGAACGACTGCGAGCCGGTAAGGTACTTGGAACGACTGAAGCTGGCCGATTATCTTGGCCGTTTTCATGTGCTTGTCAAAGTTGATAACCGAAACACTGTCCTGACCTGATTCCCCAGGAAGTTGACGAGTGGTACCGTTCCCTACATCCACGAATGTGAGGTCTGTGAGATAGATGCCGACAAAGGGAATGCAAGGAGCAACATGGTTTTGAAGACGCTGGCGAAGGACTGCATAGTTGCGGCCGACATCAGTAATAGTTTTGAGCTCGTCCAGGCGAGCCTTGCTCCTCGCAGAAACCAGGTCCCAAGTCCTTTTCAAACGCAAGACCATGGAGGAGTTCAAAGAGCAAATAATGGCCATCAGTGAATCATAGTTGTTGAGCTCTAGACATTTCGCTGCGATTTTAATCCATTGCTTGATGACTGTGGCTCGTTTCTTCGCATCTTCCAGCTGCAAGATTGTATCTGCAACCAGGTTGGCCAGGTCGTTCGAGAGAGTCGACATTGCCTTGACGTTGACAGCTTTCGAACCGACCTTCTTCGTCCATTCCAGTGCAAGGAGCTCCTCCGGTTGAATCGAACAGTAGAGTTTTGATTCAATAATGGTAAACTGCCGAGCCAGTTCCAGTGGATCGAAATCAAGAATGCTGCACTGGGTCCTGCCTTCCTTCCAAGCCTTCAATGCATTTGATTGGCTCCTTGTAATGACGGGGCTGGGTATGTTGGCGTCCGCAATCGTGAACACAGAGTTAGCGATGGCGGCTTTTCCCAAGGATGAGGTCAGGCGTGGGACAAGCGCTGCAGCGCGGACCTCTGTGACTTTGGATGTAAGCTCTGCGAGGCGTTTGCCGGCAGCTGGTATGGCCGTTCGCAGCTTTCCTGTCGCAAACGACAAGATGATTCCAAGGGCAGCAGAGTCTGTGTCTCCAACCCAGTGGCTTTCAAGCCAACCTTTGAAGACATTGTATACACGCAAGCGAACCGGATGCCCAAAGGATTGACCGTCACCGACATTATCGAAGCGATTGATCAAGCACTGAGCAAGATCTACTGGCGTAGTGAACAACCGGAAGGTAAGATAGAAAGCAGTTGCAAAGGCGGTGTCCGGAGTGGAATCATGCGTGGTGAGCTGTTCTACTAGCGCGGGCAACGAGCCGCCAGAGATTTGACCGTCCTTGTTGTAAACAAGCTCATGAGCGTAAGTCGTTTCCAACAGGTGTTCTTCGACTGCAGCGACATCTTCGCTGGCGACGGACCGGAGTTCAGATGAGCTACCGAAGCTGCTCACAAACGTCTGGACGCTGTTGTTCTTTGCGGGAGAGTGCTCCGGTGTTGTTGCCCTGGTCGAGGTTTGCGACACAATGCTTGCGGTTTCGCCTCGTGTGCTTCCCCTGTAGGTGCTGCTTGAATCAGCCACCGAAGCATTGACACTATCGGCCCTGCCTGACTTCGAGAAGAAGCGCTGTGTTGCACTGGCCGGACTCTGCGAGTAGTCGGTCGGGCTTGGCTGATGGAGGTGCGAGGGTGGTTGCTGGCTCTGCAAAGGCGCCAGAGACGACATAGAAGATCTGTATGAAGGTGCGCTAGGGCTATCAGATATAGAATGCTGGTTGGGCTGCAGGTTGGTGCTTGGATTGGCCGTCAAGGGTGAGATTGGAACTTCGGGAAGTGGTTTTGATTCCAGGATAAGTAATGGCGACAACAGCTTGGGGTCATCGATGGGTGGTGCCGGGAGCGGCTTGTTGGTCTCTGCGGATGTTTCTGGATGGCTCGAGGCTTGGGGCTCGGATACCTGTTGCAACTGAGCTTGGCTCAGTTCATTGAAGATGGATTTCGAAAGTGTGTCTTCTTCGACTTCAAACTCGAAGTCGCCGATGCGCTCGATGACTGCCCTCGCCTTCGCGACGCAATCTCCAGCCGCACGAACACAATTAGTGGCTGCAGTGACAACTTGTTTGCCTGGGTCCGAGGCGACCATCTGCGAGGGCATGCCAGCGTCTGAACCGCTGAACATGTCTCTGGTCGCGTGGACAAGCTCGGTGAGTCGCGTGTACATTGTTCCCCGTGCGTGCTCTAGTTGTTCGGATCTTCGCGAATCGCGCTCCCATACTTCGTCGATCACGGCGAGGAGCTTTTGGCACGCTGACACTGACTCTTTAGTTGTCAACGTGAGTTCTTCAGCCGAGCGCGACTGGAGGTGCAGTCCAATAAATGAACCAATAAACCCTAGGAAGGAATCATGTGTAGCGTTCAGCCGCTCTGATGCGAGGTTTTGTTTTCGCGGGCCCTGAGCTTTGCCAGTGTAGGACAGGCGATGAGTGACAGACAACCGTTTCCCCTGGCCTTGCGGCTGAGCGAACAGCGGCGATTGAAGCGCGTCCGAGTCCGAAGGTATCGAAAATGCAACGGAGAGACGGGCGAGATTACGGTTTGGCTGCACCGCCTCGCTGTCTGGCAGCTCATGTGTTACACTCGCGCTCGCTTGTGTTACGGAAGTTACGGCATCATTCGCTTCTGCATCACCTGCAAGGTTCTGATTCGACGAGGCCAGCGGTTGCAGTGACGGATCGGCAGAGTCAGATGGAGGGGTTAGAGGTCGGGCGCTGCTTGCATCAATCATGTCAAAAGATAATGACACGGCATCTTGCGCCCAAATGTCAAGAAACCGAACCGCTCGCATCACGAGCTTGAAAGCTTTAAGCACCAGCTCGTCCAGGTATCCATATACCGGGACTGGAGAATCATTGGTTCGCAGGACTTCTTGCAACTTCTTTGCGGTCTTTACAAGGGATGAAAGATCGCCCAACAACCCTTTACGCATCCGACGCAGGCCGACGTGTGCTACAATCAGAGACGAGTCCCTTGTCAAACACTCCGTTCTCTCCTAGATGGCTATTAAGCGACATTCTTGGGGGCGCTTTCGCTCTGCACGTCTAACTTACCAGGAAAAAGCGGACTCCGGCGATCATGCTCCTTACGTAGTCCTGTTTCATGAAAACATCCATGTCACCATTCTCCCCTTCCCGTACCAAATCCCATAGCTGGGTAAGGGAGTTTAGAAGGTTCCGTATCGTGGGGTGGTCGTAAGCTTCGCAATAATTAGTAGGAAGCCAGCCACGGGCTCCCGATACCAGCAGGGTACCATCGGCCCAGCCATTAGGATGAACGGAATGGACCAGGATGACATCTCCCTGGTTGATCGGAACGGTGATGGAAGACTCATCGGTTGACGACGATACAGTAGACGAAGGATGGAAGTGGTAAAAGGCTCGTAGGTAGTTGTGAAAAACAGGTTGCAAAGGCTGCTGATTCGCAAGGCCGTCTCTTGAAGAACGGGGAGTTAGAGGTGGCGATAGTTGCGACTGTGACGTTGCCGAATGTCCACCTCTCGACGAGGATTGTCTGGAGTGAGTTGGCCCTCTGCTCTGTGAACGCTTCGACTTTTGGATGTTCAAAGGCGCCACCATGGCACTGGCGTGCTCGTCCGTCTGATCCATGACCATGACAAAAGGATCCATGAGAGAGTGCGGTGGAAAGGAGGAAGCGTGCAAAGCTTAGAGAGAGCGCTTGTTGCTGGCGCGCTAGATGTGCGACTTCAGTGGCAATGCATCGAGAAGGGCCAGCACCTTGTCCTTTTTCCTAGGAGGTGGATTGGAGCACCTGGCGGTATTGGTGTGAGAAGACCAACGCTATCGATAGTGTTAGTACTCGCTTGTGTACTGTGCTATTGTTGTGGTGGGCGAAGGAATGGTTCCGCAAGAATGGGTCGATGGGAAGAATGTGACGACCGAGGTTAGGCTCTTCACCCAGTTTTGGATGGCGTCCAGGGGCCAAATGGTGCAATGAATTGAGTTTCCGTGGAGAGGGCAGTCACTCACATGCAGTGGACAGACGACGCAGTGGACTGGTTGAGGTGTTGCAGGCGGGGTGCCGGGTACTGCAGCACGTTCTGCGAAGAGCAGTGGGCAGGTTTCCCTTTTGGGAAAGGCAATGGTGCCGCGGATGACGAATTGGAAAACAGTCGTGATGCGTGCTGTGAAACGCGGCGGAGGCAGACGGTTGCACGTTGGGTGCGCTGTAACAGGACGGGTTTCTGTCGGGCGGACGCTGGACAGGAAGAGGCTGCGATATGTAGGTCTGGGGAAGCAGGCGTGGGCTGTAAGGGTTGTGCCTGTAGCTGCTGCGTCGCTGGGGCCAGGGCGAGCGCTTGGCAACGTCGTCGTCGTGGTTGTCAAGGGAGTGAAGAAGAGGTCGCGCGCAGGGAGGCGCGTCCTGTTCGACGAACGGTTCACCGACGGCCTTACTGACGGAGAGACTGGCAATTCACCAGGCAAGCGACCAAGGTCGAGGATGGATTCACATCAACAATAGTACGGCGGCGGGAGCGGGCAGGCCGCGTCCCATATGGTCAACGGCGGCGCTGGGCAGCGCGCTCTGGCTGCATCTGAAGGCCCTCATGGACGGCCGTGCCCGACAGGGGCAGAGCGTGCACAGGCATCGACACGCACGCCACGCTCGTTCGCCAGCGCCCAAAGCGGCCGGGGGACGGGGGGCATCGTGGGCGCGCAGCGGGCCTGTTAAGAGAGCCGTTCTGGCTGCTCCTTGCACCGTCATTTACCAGTCTGTGCATGCCATTCACCCAGCCAATTGCGGCCGCATTGCCTGCGGGATGGCGCCGTTGCCAGGAGCAGCCGGCGGGGAACGCTCTTGTAGGGTGCGTATCCCAACGGCCACGCACACGGCCGCCGGCCCAGGCTGCTGTTGAAGGGCAAGCAGCGAGCGCGGAGGGTGAGGACGAGGAGAAGACAACGACAGACGCGACCGGCTCCGACCCGGCGCCCGACGCGTCCATGGGGGCACGGCGAGCGGGCGCCTGCATAAGGGCTGCAGCAGGCACATGCGCCATTCACGCTCTCTCCCTGCGCTCCCTGGGCTGCGCGCGCCCGGCCCGCCTCGAGTGCAGAGCGCGCTGGCTAGTGATCGTCGGCTTGCCTTGCCCATTGGCGGCCGCCTCGCTGCCCGCTACGTGATAAAGCACGCCGCCTGCACTTCCCATTGGCCCGCTCGAAGTCAATTCCTTCGACGCGCCCTCAGCATCCCACCCTGCAGCCCGCATTTATTGCAGAACTGCTCTCGTGTTGTGCCCCGAGGCCTTCAGGTCGACCACTGGACTCGACCTCGACCCTCGATGCCCCCAAGGTCGAGTCAGTATGCACCGTCACGGTAAGGACGGCCTGACCCCGCCAGAACCACTCCGTCTTCCTCTGCTTGCACCTGCGCCCCAGCGTCCCGGGACTGCGCTCCTCTTGGACCACTCCACACCATCCACATCCACACCCCCACCGCGCCGTACCTCGTAGCTCCAGAATCGCCCGCCTCGCCGCCGAGCGACGCCGTTGCCATCAGCGTCAGGCCCTCCCGCCCGAACCGACGAGCATGCCTCTTCGCTGCACGTTGCTGCTGGCGCTCTGGTTCTCGTAGCCCCGTATCATCTTGGTTGTCCCGTCCTCAGGCGCACCATCACCACCATGCACGCGTCTGGATTGGTGTCCTGAGTTTGGGAAGAAGAGCACACATGCGTAGCAGAGGACGGGCACGCTCCAACGCCTCCACAAGGACCGGCTGCTCGGGCGCAGATGCAAAGAGGATCATGATCTGAAGCCTGGATCATTTCCTTTTGCTGCGACGTCCCGCCTCTGCCCTAAGAGCGTTGCCGCCTCGAGCCGCCGTCTTTTACGAGAAGGCTTGCTTCACCAACACGCTTGGTTGCGGCGATGCTACGAGCACGGTCTGTCCACTGTTCGACTGTCGTACGTTGTCCCGTCCCGCTTTTCGTCAGCAGGCAACCTCCATCCAAATGCCATGTCTGCCATGTCTGCCATGCCTGCCATGAATCGTCTTCATCGATTTTGCAAAGACTGCAAGGTAACCAAGTGTGAGCTGCTGTGTACCAGCGATGCGTCCAATCCTCAGCTTTCGGTCATGTCGCCCTTTGCCGGATAGCGTAGAAGCATCACCCGCTAGCGGCTCTTGAAACACTAAAGCGAGATAGGAGAGTTAACGATCAGCATGGCTGCTTCGTATCTCCGGGTACGCCACCATCACCTGGGACTTGGCTGGCTTCCTTCCTTCGGGATGCAAGCGCTGCATTCCAACCAATCGTGAACTGTATTTGTAGTTCACTTCTCCAGCTTCTCGCTCAATCACCGTCACCGCCTCCAGCCTTGCTGCTACCCCACATCCGTAGATCTACATTTCAAATACAACAAGTGACCAACTTCACCACCACGCCAACATAATTGCTTTTGTCACCGCTTACAGAGTCAGTTAACCTGGTTTGGAACCCATTAAAGCGACGCTTTAGGTTTAAGCGCTTTCGAATAGGGTCCTACCACTCCCTTCACTTTATTGTCGATCAACTCATCTGAAAGGATTGACAAAACACCTTGTTTGCTCACTCAGGAAGACCTGTTTTCCTCTGTCGGTCAACGACGCCGTCGATGGTACTGGCCTGCTCGCATCAGACTACAAGCAGCATCCACTTTAGCTGCCGTCACCAAATGAACTGATTTGGCAGTACCTTTTTTCTGCTCGTGCGCGAGCATAACTGGTGGTCTGGTCGCAGTTCTCAGGTCAACGTCAAGCCAATGCACACGGAAGCACCATGACTCTTCCCCGAGACCAGCGGCCCGAGCAGCTGTCGCCAAGGACTGAAAATGTCACCCCCATTTGATTTCTTCTGACAGTTCGGCACTGTTTTCTGTATGCATCGGCAATCATGCGGAGTTGTCTCCTCGGCCGCCGTAGTGTTCACACCGCCCTCAAAGGATGGCTAGCTTCAGCAGAGCAACTGGAAAAGAACCTTAATAGGGACTGGTCTCGACAATGCTGAACTTTACCTGAGTCAACGTCCCTGGCGTGCGGCGTGCAACGGCCCGAAGCAGGACCCTTTGCGAGTCCTTTCCGGAAAACTCTGATTGGCCATGGCGCAGTTCCGATAAACTTGTACCCGTTACTCAGCAGGTGAAGGTCTTGAAATACATTGTCATGGAGCGTCTAGGCATGCGCGAGTGGCTTCGGCCTTACTATTCAAACTACCCAAGGCAAGACCTAGTCAGCAATATCTATTCCAAGACATGTTCGTACCATAATAAGAAGGCCTTGCTGGCCTCAGATAACGAAATGCGACATCGATGCTCCATCCACGGCCGTGGGTGTTTCTCGGAAGACATTGGAAGTCCGGGTTGGGCCCACTTGTATCGACCATCTATTTCTGTTCTATAGGCGCAAGTGTGCCTGCCTCCGCTGAAGTGAAACTAAGTCATTCATATGCCGTGCACAAAGTTTTAGATTTCTGTCATGTCGAATATCAGTAGGCAAGGCCAAGCATTGGTACAGTGAGTAAGTAGGTCTCGAGATTTGACAGAGCGCGCCATTATACGTCATGGACGCCATTGAATTTCATGTCAATATTCGAGCACTGATTCACATATCAGCGCACTGCTGGTCCACACTCAAAACTTCTTCTTAGAACCGGCGCAGTGTCAGTTTTTAGTTTGCGACACATAATGCAAAGCCTCGTGCTCCAGCACAGGGCGCATCTATTCAGTTTTAACCATGCAATCCATCCTCGTATCTCCAGCAAAACTTGGCCACGAGGCAGGATACCCTGATAAAGGCGGATTCGCCACGTGGGACTAAGATGCATACGGCAGGAGTTCAGCCTCATACAAGGTTCAGCCTCGCGACAAGGCCTTGCTGAGAGCCTATGCTGTCCAGGCACAGTTCAGATTCCACCAAAGGCCAGTATCATCACCACTATAAAACACACCTCAACTAAAGTCGGGCAGTGCGATTGCGCGCGAGAATCTTGAACAACCATGGCTGCACTCTGCAGGAGAAGGTACTATGGAATATTTTTAAAAAAAAAGCATATAATTACCGAGTTCCCTCAGCCTGCATGCGTGGCTCGCCAAATCACGTTACACCGCTCCACGTCTCCGGGACTCTAGCTACCAATGGTGTCTTCCCTATCTCAACCTCACCCGGAAGACTGCAGCCAACCTCAGCCTTGGTCTGCCATGTAGCTTCAGCTTTCCCACGGTACCATCCGCACAGCTCCCGTTTCCTATGCACGCCGACGTACTTTTCCCACGCGCCCTGCCTCAGGTAGGCCCCGGCGGACCCTTACCATCTGCACATCATTCTCGCTTCCGTTTCACCCCATCCCCGTTCCAACACGCCAGCCCGCGCTGCAATTCGCGGAAAATTCGCTAATTTCCACAAGGGTGAGCCCGCCGTCGCCTCGTGTCTCCCAGTATCAAAAACCTGTCGACGACCCAAAGAAGCAGCATTTCTCCGTGTCCCTGGAATCTCGCGAGCCCGTGGGACGGGAGGGGCGTCACGGTTAGGCAGAGCACAGGGCAGCAGTGCATCCGTAAACGCTGGAAGCGGCTGGTGGGATTGCGGTCTTGGGAAGGTTGTGAGGGTGCTGTCGAACGCTGCTATATGCACCCTGGCTTCTTATGACTGAAGGAGGAGCAGTGAATGCTGGGGGGCTGAGTGATCGGAGCTGGGTTGAGGGCATGCACAATGGGCTTGGGTGGTCTCGAGGCGCCATCGTTGCTGTGGGTAGAACAACTAGACTGATGACTAGCTCAAATGTGCAGACACCTGTCACAGGTAGGGACCTCACGTCAAAGAGCTGCTACTCCAGTTGACCATGAAGTATGGGAATTCGGGCATGACTGGTTAGGCATAGGGACCACCACGCTTGTGGTGTGATTGCTAGCAGCCTACCAGACACTTTTCGGTCCGAACGGCGTGATACTCGGATTCACTGACATGTTCCCAAACCACATGCAAAGAACATCGAAGCATCCACCATCCACTCTGGAACACGAGAAACGCGGGACGGTACTCTGAAATTGTCAAACGTGGATGGGTGCTCCGAAACCCGGACCACACCGCCCAAGCACCTGGAAGCGAGCAGCTTCCCAGCTTGTCAACCCCATTCCCGCATCAACACCTGGCGTAAGCCACGCTCGCGCCCGTGATAAGCCCTCGCACCCTCCAAAGCCCTACAAGCCTTCGCGGCACCCGAATAGGAATTTCGAGAACAGCCACCCACATGGGCTTTCCGTCGGTGCTCTGAACAGCCGAGCCACCAACAATAGCGCCACAAGTTACACAGCAGCAACTGGCTGCAAGCCTCCCAAAAGCCCACCGTCAGTTCACTGTTCCGGAAAAATGGTCCTGCCGGACCGACGCCACGTTAAAGTTCGCGTTTGGGTCCAGGGTATCCCGCTAGTCCGTATATGTGGCTTGATATCGTTGAACTTTGGCCTAGAGAATAAAAAGCTTTAGACTAGATGATTGACGCCAATATTGGATGATCCGTCATCATGGCGCCATTGTGCAGGTCGTTCCGAGTAGCCCAATACTGATGTATTGGATTGCGGGCGCAAGGTTCCGCAAGTGGGTGTTGATCGGGCTTTGCGAGTCTTTCATCCTGGGACGAGCATTTCAGTGCATCGCTTTCGGAAAGTGTATTGCGGTTCTCCGAACGGTGCAGGGTTGGCGTCTGACTGCTAGAATCAGCTACTCGCTCGGATTCTAGCGCCGAATGCTCTGCCAGAATCGAGTACCACTTCGTGCTGGATGCCATTGTTGTATCCATGCAGCCCATATTGCAAGATCCCAGTGCAGGGATTCTGTTCACACCTTCCTTATTGCATATCCATCTCATCGTCATCGTAGTCCCCAGTCCCAGAATATCCATTCTCCCTCTCTTCCCGCTCCCGATCTTTCCTCTGCTGCTCACGCGATGCCCCAATCTTCCTCAGTACGTCTACCACTCCCGTGATGAAACTCCTTGCTTCTCCAAGCTCCATGCCACCCACCCCGTTCATCTTGACGCCCCCACCCGCATCCAGAATTTCCATACCTTGCCTTAGCTTCGCCATGCGCACTTCCCGCAAGCTACGCAGGAGCTTGCGTATGTTTTCAGAGTCCTCGAAGTCGTCGGATGCGGCAGAGAGCAGCGTTTCGCCGAGCTCGAGCCAGTGGTACGGGAGTACATCGTTCAGGCCATCCGCCGTAGAATTCGCGACGAAGGGCGGGGAGAAGGTCGTGGTCGCGCTGGGGAGCTGCTGCGGCAGGCGAGGCGGCGGCGTAAACTGCTCTGGGTTCTGGTATTCCCACTCGAGCGTTCTGGATAGGTGGACGCTGCGGAGCCACGGGGGAGGCACGATGTTTGCGCGGCGCTGGCGCTTGAGGAGCAGAGCCAGCCAGAGCGGTACCGAGGCCCTTTGCGGGGGGACCAGTGGTTTCAAGGGCCCCTGTGCGGTTCTGCGTCAGCCCTTTTGTACGCGTATTTTCTTCGTATTGCTTATCGCTCGAGAGTTTTTTATGGCGGGGTCGCACGCGGGGGTGCACGTACACCTAGGAGTTGGAGGCCATCGAGTTTCTGGCGTGGGACGATAGTAACAAGCTCCATCTCGCATATGAATGCGATTTCGGGCGGCGTGAGCCCCGGTGGGAGCGGCAATGCCATGGCGTGCGAGACTGAGAAGTCGGGATACGTTGGTGCTGAAGTTGTGACGCGGCGCCGACGCGTTGAAGGTCTGGCGAGGCTTTGCCGAATGCGTTCTGACCTTTAGCAACCATCACCTATATAAATGTGGCCTACCAACTCATTCCCGCTTTTGTGACGCCCCGAAGCCTCTTGGAGTTGTTAGTGATTATCAAGAAATGTCTACATTGCTGCGGTTATGGGCTCAACCTGCGGCCCTGCTGTGCATTGCAAATCTAGCGGCTACGTGGTCCAATTTCGTCGACCAAAATGTCCCAGAACCCTATCTTGTGAGCTTGGAAAACACTTCAATGGATATACTTAAAACCATGGTCTAACAGTACTCAGGATGAGTTCTTCCATGTACCACAAGCGCAGAAATACTGCAGAAATGATTACACATGGGATCCCAAGATCACCACTCCACCAGGCCTGTACTGATTGCCAGTGCCTTCCTGTTAGACTATATCTTGCTGATTACTATAGGTATTTGGTATCCTTGTTTCTGGAAAAAATCATAGGATGTGATACATACGCATTGCGGAAACTAAATCTTGGAGCCATCTGTCTGATATGCCTAATCCTCTACCAGATCCTCCAGTACCTACACAGCTCGACTTCAACAGTCTCAACAAACAAACAGCAATCTTCACCTGAGAATATTACAGAAGACCGTTTGAGTATGCTACATGCTATAACGGCTTTGAACATCAGCCTTTTCCCTCCTCTGTTCTTCTTTTCTGGACTTTATTACACAGATGTAATGTCAACTCTAATGGTCCTCGCTACTTACTATTCGTTCTTAAAGCAGCGCAGCACGGATAGTGGCTTCTTGGGGGCTCTGATTACAGTAGTATTGGGCATAGTGGCCCTGCTGTTCCGCCAGACAAACATCTTCTGGGTGGCGGTCTTCCCCGCTGGTCTGGCAATCGTCGATACTTTGAAAGGCAATAGTGCTGTTGAACCATTCATAGAGGACTCTGAAAATATACTGGAGAGGTCATGGAACGACGGCCGAATTTATGATGTGTCCGTTGACGATGCGGGCCCAACGGGTATGTCCGATAAAGTCAGTCGATGAACCCCGTGCTGATCCACGCAGACTACGTCCTCTTTTTAATATCTCTCGCATTGGTGGCAATCAAGAAACCCTTGACTGTAATTAAAACTCTAGTACCGTATGGGGTGCTCTTATTGCTCTTTGGAGGCTTTGTCATCTGGAATGAAGGCGTCGTCTTGGGTACTGTTCTTTTTCTTACACCTCAATGGAATGCTAACTTCTGTAGGCGACAAGTCTGCCCATGTGGCGACCATTCATGTCCCCCAGATGCTTTACATCTGGCCCTACATAATCTTCTTCTCGCTTCCTCTTACTCTAAGCACCTTGGTCAAACCGTTGATCCCTTTTGCCCCGGCTCGCCTCCAGTCCTTTTGCAGACGCTATATCACAGGAACCTCAAAGTCCACGTCTCCAAACCTCCTTTCAGCCGCTCTGTTTAACATCATCGGGCTTGTAGCCGTTCATTTTAACACCATAATCCATCCATATACGCTCGCCGATAACCGCCACTACGTCTTCTACGTCTTCCGCATCCTCATCCGCCACCCTGCTCTCAAATATCTTGCAGTACCCCTCTACTATATATGCGCCTTACTCGCCATCCGCACCCTTGGCACCCCTTCGCCAACCGAATACCCATCCAAACGACCCGCAAAATCCCTCACCCGACGGCTCAACGGTCCGCAGTCCAACCAGATCAGTTTCGTCGTCGTCTGGGCGGCCGCTACCGCCCTTTCCGTCATCACAGCCCCACTCGTCGAACCCCGGTACTTTATCATTCCCTGGGTCATATGGAGACTCCACGTACCCACCGTCCACAGTGCTTCATCATCCGAGGACGCCACCAAAGAGCAGGGATCCTTCGACGTGCGTCTCCTTCTCGAGACGCTCTGGCACCTGCTCATCAATCTGATGATCGGATACAATTTTCTCTACAGGGGCTTTTCGTGGGCCAGCGAGCCTGGGAACGTGCAGCGCTTCCTGTGGTGACCGGTTTGTCTGGGAGGTCTGAATCCCGGTCGATATGAAGCTGGTGCCTGCACTGTCCTCACGGGGGCGGGCGGTTGCGGGTTGATAGATCCATCGAAACCGCACCTATCTAGAAATATACTAGATCAACATACCTTCGTTGCTTATCTGGTGTTGTATATATGCTACATGTTTATAGTTCAGTTATGCATAGCAACGATCCTAGCAGTGACACAATATTAAGCCTATTATGCTTTAGACTGCAGCACGGACGACCACCAATATCGTCAAAGCAACAGAGTAACCCCCTGTACTTCTGGAACTCGAATGACAAGCTGCTCTCTAAACTTTGAGCAAATCTGACAGAATCTGAACACTTCATGTAGATTCAAGGGAACCATTTCAATCTAATGCTTCTAATTTATAGAAACCTACGAGACTGTTAACCCAAACGCAGGACACTTCTCAAACATCCCCCGTAATAAGAGAAATCTCGGTCGCAACTCCACCGCGCCTATGATATGCAAGCACTTCATTTATGCCCAGCCCGACCGTTACACCATTGACCTACCCAGACTACCAGAGAAGTATGCAGTAATTAGGAGAAAGAAGCACCGTCGCAATGCAAGAGGCCGCACGAGCGTAGTCATTGCACATGTTCGTCAAGGCATTATTTGGGTAGCGTACCACATCTCTAGATCTCTGATCTGAACTAAGCGGCATTCCCGCCAAAAGGCGCTGCTGGGTTACTCGGAACACGAGAGACGGAATTGAAGGCGTGCCCAGGTAAGGTAAATTTGGGAGGTTGTTGGGTTGGCGGGGGCTTGGCTGGAAGGTTGGAGGGAGTCCCGTACTTTGCAATACTACTTTGAGCCGGAACGCTCGGGCCTTGCTGAGGGAGGCCATGGGAAGACGAAGGAGGCTGAGCCGGGGGCGAAGAGTTTGAGTTGTGCGATGTCGACATGGTGCCTGGCGCCATATGTGAAGGACCAAAGGTCTGCGTGCTGGCAATTGGTGGGCTTGATCGAGGTATTTGATGAGGCATCTGAAAGTTGTTATAGCCATTCATACTCTGGGGGCCACTAGGCACACCCATCTGGTAAGGCATGTTTCGTCCACCAGGGACAAAAGCTTGACTCTGTGGATTGAATGCTTGACGTTGGTAGCTTCCAGGAATCGGGTGTTGGTTACGATTCTGCTTTCCGTTGAAATTAGGATGCGGAAATTGCCCATACGGATAGGTATTTGGCACGGGTCCTTGCATAGGTGCCGACATTGGTCGACCGTTTGGACCATTCGGAAGATATGGTCCCTGGGGCATTGGATACGAAGATTGCTGGTTTATAGATGGCCAACCTTGACCCATAGCATGATTGGGTGGCGGTTGCGAGAACAAGTCAGGGTAGCCAGCCATAGACGCATTGGCCATCTTCGGTGTCATTTGGTTAGGCATACCAGCATTTTGAAATGTCTGCATACCGCGCTGAAAATCCTGGGAAAGATCGTATCCGTTCTGGACTTGGTTGTAATTTGGATACATGACCGGCCCGTTGGAGGGTTGGTACTGTTGGTTGGGAATGTTGTATTGGGTTTGGAAATCCTGTGGTATCATACCTGGATATCCGCTGTTGTAGTTGGGGGGTGGTGAAGCATTTGGCGGCATCTGTGTAAACTGAGGGTTTCCCATTGGAGCTTGATAGCCACTGTAATAGACGGTACCGTCGCCCGAATATCCAGGAACAGCATATTGGCCAGGGTAATAAGCGTTGAAACGAGAGCGCGCTTCAAATCCATCATCATCGTCCTGGCTGCGCTGCTTCTTGCTCTTCTTTTTGCCAGAAGCAGAACTTGATCTAGATGCGTCCTTGTCTTCTGATAATGCGACGGCTTCGGGTGAGTCAACTTCATCGCTCTCTACAGTCCCAAAAATCCGCTGTCGAGCTTCTCGATATCTGGCTTCACGTTCCTCGCGTGTCATTGCAGATTTGTCTTTGGTCTTGTCACCAGCGTCACTCTTCTCATTCCCCCCATCACTGCCACCCGCTTCAGAAGTGGCTTTGGAAGGATTCTCAGAGTTAGCTGTGGTGTTCGTGCCTGATTTACCATCGTCACCACGCCGCATGATCTTGCGTGCTGGAAGATCTACTGGCGGTGTGTTTGTACTCTTTGTAGCATCTACCATTTGGGATAGCGGGGGAGGACTACAGTCAATTAGTAAAAGCCCATCCAAATCTTAACCGCGAGGAGCCTAGCATAAACATACATCCTGCAATAGGGAGTTCGTGTAATCCTTACACCCGTCATAGAGGTATCGACAACATGTCCAAGCAGATAGTAGTCCGCAAGCCGATGTGCGAGCATTCTGTAGAATGTGTTACAGTTCGGCAAGCAATACTCACTCTCACTAGTCTTGTCAACAATGAACGTGATTGAAGTGTACAAGAGACATACCGAGAATCTTTAATGAAATCGATGAAGTCTTGCTCAATCTTCACGACAAACAGTCGATCCCTTGGAGATTGTAGCGCTTCAATCAACTTTTCGTCCGGGATGGCTGGCAGGTTTTGAGGGCCTGCCCCAGGAGAGATCCCATTGACTATAGGCTGCGAGAGTGATCTTCCAATCCCGTTCGGAGGCTGGGTTGGGTCATACAGAGTATGTGGTCCAGCAGAAGTGGGGTTTGGAAAGCGGCCAGGGGGTACTCCCCGTTGCGGTTGCGGGCCCATGACAGCAATCTCATGTAGCTGTGCGCGGAATGCACGCGCCTCGCTGTCAGACCCCACACGGGACCCAGCAGCGTTCGATTCGGGCGGTGAGGTGACGTCCTCTTCCTCGACGGCCCTTAGACTGGCGCTATCGTCTGGTCGAAGCGATTCTTTTTCGTCCAAGGCAAACGTAGTGCCGGAAGCAACGCTCTTTCCATCGAGACTTGGGGGTTTTGCTGAGCCATCTGAAGAAGACAGCTGTGTTGTGCTGTCTTCAGCGGCAGAAAATTTAACTGATGCCCCAGACAAGCGCGGCTTTCCTGCTTCTTCATCTTTGAGCTCTGAAGGAAGGCATGGCTGACTCCCAACTGCGCCAGCCCATTGCCCAGTGTGGGTAGCTGTGTCACCAGCTTGTTCCTTAGCCTCGGGAACGGAACCCCTCATCTCGATGCGGACCGCAGGCGCTACACCACTGGCAACAGGGTCACGCTTGGTGGGGTGTGATGGTATAACAGGTTGTGGAATCGCAACAAGGGGTTTGACGCTATGTGAGGATTCTTTTGGTTTTTGTGGCTTGTAGGTGGGTGCTGCAACCTGGTCGGTTTAGTACGCACCAGGGTGGTGTTAAGTCGATGGATAAGACTTACTTTGGCGAATGAAGGTCTCGCTGAGGCTTGCCCTGGAGGACAAGGTACCGCGGACGTCATGACGAATATGACTTCCAGTTGGAGATGTACTGAGAAGTAGAGGCTCCGGACGTCCTCAGACACGACAGGCGCAGGGAATTTGAAAGGGGAGAAGGGAGTTGCCTGCTGTGATGAACCCAAGCCTGATGCCGCAAAGTCGACGCAAATCGCCGCGACCTAAAGAACAAATTTGAAGCGATTGAAGAGTCTCAGGAAATGGGGTGCTCAAGGAAAGTCGAAGCTGCCGTAGCCAGAAAGCTGGACATGGTGGAGTGTCGACGATGCAGTGTGGGGTTGGCAGCAGAAGAAGATGACGAACAGCGCGCAAGCCCTAGGGTGCGCGGTGAAAATGAAGTGCTCGTCCGTCGAGACGAGGGCGTCACAGCGGGAAAGCTGGGCTGGCGAGCGGGGTGTGTGTGCGGAGCCCTGATGCTGCTCGACGTTGACGACGTTTGAAATGACCGTGCGCAGCAGTCTTGGCGTTCTATGCTCGTAATGTAAAGGCCTGCAATGCGGTCTAATGGCAAGGAGCCCAGCCTGCCAGCTTGACAAGTAAAGCCGCGCTGCTCAGTCGCATTGTTGTCTAAGACCGTTCACACTAAGACAGTCGACTGCAAGACCCTCAGGTCTTCTGGGGCGGTTCTGAGGCACATTGCAAAGCACTACACGTCGACTGCCGTCCGGAAAAAAAAGCAGTCGAGGCACGTAGATCAGCTATTCGCAGCGGTGGAGCGGCCGCTTGACAGCTGGGCGCCCATTCTGCGCTTTACCGAGCTTCGGGCCCGGCTGTCTTTCTTAACATTACGCAACTCTGGTGGCCAAGTGGTTGTTTGCGTCAGGTCAAAGCTGGTCACGTGTCGGCGTCACTTCCGCCCGCTGGCCGCTGCCTTTCGCGCTGGGCCTACGACGCGCTCTTGCTTCCGCTTATTTGTGCACCGCGTTGTGCTGGCACCAACCGTCGGGGCCGCCCAGAGGTATAATTTGACCTGCCCCAGCGATACCTCTCTCCCCCCATCACGCCTATCGCTACACCCGCGATGCTTCGACGCCCCGGCCGGTCCAAGGCCTCTGCAGATACACTCTGCCAGAAGTGTCTGAAAAGAGGCCACTACAGCTACGAGTGTACCGTCTCGGCCCAAGACCGTCCTTACAAACCGCGGCCCTCCCGCACCCAGCAGCTATTGAACCCACAGCTGAAACCCAAGCTCAACAGCGAGGTGCCCAACGATCTGCTGCGGAAAAAGGACGTTGCCGACGAAATACTAGCGAAGAAAGAGAAGGAACGCCAGAGGAGTCCTGGAAGGCGCTCGCGTTCTGCCTCTTATTCGTCCGACTCAGATTCCGTGTCCACTATATCTACCAACCGCTCGCTTTCAAAACCACCGTCGCCGCGGCGAATTGACGACGGAAGAGCATCTTTGCGCGGAGGCGATGTGCTTGGGAAGCGCTCGCGGAGGTCCGTTTCCACCGCATCTGACCACTCAGAGGATAAAGCCGATCGTAACACGCGTCGACGTGTAAGCGCCTTCAGCCCTTCCGAGAGAGGCCGACGCAGGACGAGATCGCGTTCAAGTCATATGGATATCTCTCACGATGAAGACTCGCAGCGAAGGGGAACTCGCAAGCACCGCTCGCGAAGCCACAGCTTCAGCAGGGCAAGAGGCACGCGCAGGCTGTCCAGTAGGGATAGAGACATTTATCGCAGACAGCCAGCACGACGCGCTTCGCCATCTAGGTCTCCATCAAGAAGTCCCAACTACATGGACACATCTGAAGACCGCCACGGCATTAAAAGCCCTGGGCTACGAGGAAAATGGGGGGCATCCACTAAGGTCCACCGTTCGCCTTCACCTCAACCAAGACCGCGGTCTAGGAATCATCCACGAGGTCCCAGTCCGTATTCCAGGAGACGTATATCGCGATCGCCGAACCCATACCAGCATCAAGACGGTAGCCGGGTCCGCAACGGGGCTTATAATGGTGGATATCATCAACAGTTTAGCAATGGGAACGCGAAGCCTGCACCGACACCGCAAGCAGCGCCCCTTAGAGAGCGTAGCTTGAGTCCGTACAGCAAGCGTGTAGCTATGACTAGAGCAATGCAGGCAGGACGTTGAAAAACGGGGACGTAGGATATGCATGGCATTGATGGTTTCTCAAGGGCGTTTATTGGATCATTCGAAAGCTAGATGGGCAGGGAAAGGAGTTTGTGCATTTGACCGCCTTGACCGACTGTAGAATAGCTGAATACCCTAGTAATTCCCCTTCTGCCTTAGGTTCAGTCGGTCCACAACTCTAATCTTTCTTAGTTGTTGGACGCCGTTCTCGTTCCATTCTCTCAAAGAGTGGAGCTCGGCATGGCATTTTGCTTTTAACGCATTTCCCTTGTTGCGTGATTGAATGATCCGGCTTGGATGGTCCAAAGTTTACTTCAACTCACATCCTCGTCCTCTGCATCCCGTTTCCTCTCCTCTTCCTCCTCCCGCTCCTTCAAGTGCATGGCCTCGACTAGTTCACTACCTTGCATGCCAACCTGTTGCGCTTCCCCATCCCCATTCGTAGCTTGTGTTCCGCTTGCGACCTGCTCCTTCTTCTGCGCCTCGACCCTTTCTCGCACTAACTTCGCAATCGCATTCTCCGTTTGCACGTCCAGAGCCCGCATCTTTTCGGCCAGATCTCTCTTGAGGTCCCAGTTCGGCTTCTTGGGCTGTAGCTTGAAGAGATCCAGCGGTTTGTCCTCCTTCTTCTCCTTCTCCTGCTCCTCTCGGGCCGTGAGCGCAAGCTGCTTTGCTTTGTATTCCAGCGTTTTGGTAGCGTCGCCTATAGGAATGGAGTCGAAGCCGAGCTTGACATTGCGCGTGGAAGGGTCGAAGTTGCGCCCGCTGAGGTAGGTGCTCGTCACTGAGGGCTCTTCATCACCGGGCTCTGCGCGCACGAGGGCAGTGGACGGGTCTGAATCGCCATGTCGCTCGTCTGCATCAGGAGCTTGCTTGCGCTTCAGAGACTTGAGTTGAGCAAGGCGGGACTTGCGATCGTTGGCGGCAGCGGAGAGGGTCTCATGTGAGGACATGGCGACGTTATGGCGGCGCAGGGGGCTTGCTTAGGCAGTCTTTTGCAGGTTGCGGGAGTGACGAGCTAAGAGCTCCGCAGACTTCAGGGGCCGTGCGCCGCTTCCCAACTTTTCTCACGCCGTTATACCAGCAATCACTGTTGCTCCCAACGCGTCATGGCTCCGTGAAAGTTATAATTTATCTACGCTCTTCGTCCATGCCCCGCGCCCGAGTTCCAGATGCCAGGTCTCTTGCCAGCACCGGCTCGCCGCTCCTCCCTTTGCTCGCTCCACGCGTCTTCGTCGAAGCTCCTTTGCTCGTTCGGGGCGCCCGGCACAATGTCCTGCAGCCACAGAAAGTGCTGGAGAAGAGGGAGATTTCTCTGAAACATCATGTATCCATCTCGCCCACGTTGAGATCTCGATACGCCCACATATTCCGCTTCGCCCGGCAACAATTGCGAAGTTACACCACTGCTGCCGATTCTTCAGAACCAGCAAGAGCCTCTGATTCGACCTTCTCCGATGAACAACGCATAAAGAGACGTTATTACAATCGTCGACTAATGCTATTCAGAATGTACGAAGCCCCACAGTCTCGTCAGGCATGGCGAAGGCATGGCAAATACCGGTCGTTGAGGCGACGTGCATTCAATTACTCTAATGGACGACGCCAGATTCTCGACATGAGGATCTGTCATCGAAATCCCAACCAATTCACCCAACTTGACGCAGTCTTTACTTTTCTGGATCGGAAAGTTCATCCACAGCTTACAGAGGACTCCCTCCCTTTGGAACTCAGACATAATCCTCTTTGCCCTATATGGGCCGCTCAGGTGTTTGGAGACGGACAACCTATCGATACAGAGCAGCTCTGGAACAATTGGAGCCGTGCTGACCTTGCTTCAGCGGAGCGGCGCTGGCGTCATCTGCTCATATACCTTCTAGATAAATCCCCGGACAAAGCTCTACAATTCATACAGGCACTCGTCTACAAATCACGTCTCAAAAGCTTACGAAGAGACGTCATTGCAGACGCATTCGAATATTTATCAACTTTTTTCGTTCGAGAAGAGTTGTGGGATAGGGAAATGCTCAGTGTTCTCAAGCAGAGCAGGACCATTTTCTTGCCGACTTTTTATCACGTCATGGGACCTTATATCGAAAAGCACAAATATCTGTGCTCGCAGTTGCTGCTGTATAACTTCACCAAACTTGCTCAACCTGGAGACCTTGAACGCATTACGGATCTCCTTCTGCAGTCGGATGCATATTTGGAGTACGACACCCTTCTTCACTACGCTCACACCTTTGGAGAAGCTGGTGAGCACACGTATGCATTGCGTTGTCTCAAGAGAATCACGGAGCAGGAGCAAGATCCTTCGAAGAGGCAGGTGCTTGTGAAGCGAGATCGTTTCATGCAGACATGTGCGCTCGTGCTTCGTAAAAGTGTATATCGTGAAACGCCTGGTATCGTAGCAGCCATTGCCGAATTAGGTGTGAAGCTTGACCTTTTACCGTACAATGTCATAATCAGCAACGCTGTAGAAGCTGGTGATATGTCGACGGCTTTTCAAGTATACAATACACTTGAAGACAACGATTTGAAACCCGACAAGTTCACTTTCTCCACGTTGCTTCATGGCTGCGTTATGGCAGACGGTCCGGGAATGTATCGCGAATTCGCAGAATACTGTGCCCAAGCCGCGGAACAGATAAAGGATCCATGGTTGGCCACTGAATATCTGCACTTCCTGTATGTTTGCCACTATGGAGCGAATGAAGGACTACCGCCCGAAGGTAATGAGCTTCTACAAGCATATGTCCGGTTCTTCTCCATCCATCCACTGGTACCCTTTTGGAGCGTCGAGTCCACTACTGGACTTCGAAAATTAGGGGTCAATACTGATGCCAATACTGTCAAAATGGAACCCAGTTCGATGGCGCTGTATCTAATGCTACAAGTAGAAATACGCAAGGCTGCAGCGGACGGCAACGAGAGGCTGCCACTCCTTTACAACCAGTTTGTCAACCTGGTCCAGCTCCAGCACGATTCGGTGTTAAGCGAATTGGCCACCCAGCCAATTGTATGGAATGCCTTTCTCCTTGCCTTCTGTCAAAAACAGCAGTTTGATCACGCATCACAGCTTATCAAGTACATGGAACAAGCCGGCATTCGGCCTAATGTCTATAGTTGGAATATATTTACGCAAGCCTTCTTCAAATTAGAACAAGATAAACCCGCCGAACGGCTCCTGGAACTGATGCGCAACCGTAGTATCAAACCAGATCGGTGGACTCATGGTATCCAACTGAGGGGACATGTCCGGATGAAGAAGGTAGACAAAGTGGGCAGTGTTTTGCCAAACTTGGAGGAGACAGACTTGATGGATCCGGAGCTTCTGAAAAATATGGCTAAGATCAGGGATAGAAATCGTCTCATGTTGCGCATGGAGGAAGCCACTAAACAAAGAGAGCAAAAAGTTGCAGCGGAAGTGCAAGAGAAGGCTGAGGCTGTGAAAGCGAGGTGGAAGGCGCCCATTTTCATCCCGACGTTGTCTTTGCAACAAGCCTCTAAGAAGGAAAATAGGGAGAATGTATCGAAGGCACACACTGGACACGAGCTTCAACAGGAAACAACCCTAGAAGGATTTGTGAACGAGGGTCGAAGATCAATGAGGATACGGAGAGTAGTTATCAGGCGTCATTGGAAGAGAGTCGTTAGTAGAGTGCAGCATGGTTTTGTCAAAAAGTCGCCAATTAGGAGGATCGAGAGCAACCTTAATATCAGGAGGGTTGAAAGCGGACTTAATATTAGAAGGACCGAGAGCAGACCCGACATCAGGAGGGTCGAGAGCAAACCTAACATCAAGAGAGTCCAGAGTAAACTTGACATTAAGAAGGTTGAGAGTAACCCTATCTAAACGACTAAGAGCAAACCTATCTAGACGGCCAAGAGCAAACCTATCAGGGCAGAGTTCGAAGGAGGACCCAAGAGGAATCGGCGAGGGTGATTTGACCTTACATTAGCGTTTAATGCGTACTTCCTAGCGATGATATGACGTGCCGTGTCTGAATACATTTCTTTATATACCATCTTACCTTCCACATTATATTATACCATTGTTCCACATCTTTTGTACATGACCAGTTGCAATAGGGAGTATAGCTGTTAGATAAGCACGAGCGAGTCTAACAAACATATATACTCTGCTTGAATATCAGCATCATAATTAGCAAAAATCACAGGCATGTATTCTTTCACCACGGACGTCCGTGTGATGCTCTTGCCTCCAGCTCTAGCCAGCAGGGTGTCGTCTAAAGCAACCCACAGAGTACGTTCATCCACTTATCACACAGCCCCTTATCATGGTGAGCAACAACGACAACACCACAAAGCCACATAGCACCCATGGCAATTATTCCTTCCCCGTGCCCCCGGCATACACCTATCTTCCTCATCACTGAATTGCGACTCCTGGACTCTCTTCCCTGTACTCGATCCATCTCTCCTCTCTCTCCTCCACCAAACCCCGATTTCTCTTATGCCTTTTCTACGTCCGGACCTCGCATCGTCCATGAGCGCTGTGTCGCTGGGGTCGGTGCCTGAGATCGAGATCCAAGAATCTGAGCCCAATGATGATATGAAAGGGGCGAGGGAGAGGGTGGATTCGAGGGTTGATTCGAGGGTTGATTCGAGGGTATTGAAAGCATCATAATTGAGTCGAAAGGCATTGTAAGGTAGAACAGGCTTGCGGGGCTTGATCCAGGGAGGTATTCCCACGGGCATGACGAGGGCTTTTGCAGGCTGGTGACCTTTGAGAAGTTGTAAAATACTTGTAAATTGTCGCTTGGGGGAGATGAATGCTCGAGGGATAGAATGCAGTTGTTTGTAGGGGATGGATGTGAGGTCTAGCCAATAGAAATAGGATCGGTGTAAAGCCGTCAATCCTAAGACTTTATTATGTGGTCTGTGACTGCCGCATTACCGTGTGCTATTGAATTAGATAGTCTGTCACAGCTAAGGTAATGTCTTTTACAAATGGTCGTATCATTGAATTTTTGTAGCAAGCTGCGATGCCAGTCCCTTTCATACTACATCCGTGGCGACTCAGAGCCCACCACTGTCCCTCTGTCAAGTACGAGAATCGCTATGGCGCGATATCCTATCGACAGACCGAGCGTTCGCTTCGACACCAAACATTGTCGTCTGACGAATCCCCTTCTGCGAACTGTCATCGTCAACCACCTCGTCATTCTGGGTACCTTGAACTGTCGTGCCTCCCCACTTGCTGAAGGCCGATTTCTTGTTCCTGTTCCGCAGAGCAAAGGAATTTGTCTTCTTTGATGACGACGAGTAGCCGCTTGGTCTGGTGCTCATATTGTTCATCCAGGACTTTGGGAGCAGGACGCCCATGACTGGCACACAGGCGCAGAGGAGGCCAATCGAGGGCTCGACGGTGGACCATATGATGGGTGTGACGTAATCCCAGGTTAGATCCGTGGTTCCGAGAGTTACAAGCTTGATAAGCCGGACAATGGAAAAGGCAGTTTCACTACATGCTGTCAGCTCGATGGGTCTGTACCGGGAATTTTGGACATCATACCCAGCTCCCAGAAGTAGGACCATCGACACCAATATCTTCTTGCGAGTCGAAAGATGGAGTCGCCAGATCGGATAGATTGGTGCAGTGAGTATGAGCGCGTCTATTATCACGTTTGGCGTATTTGTCCCAATCAAAAATAATCGAATATTGAGACAGTTAGACCGATCGCCGAGAGGGTTCCATGCATCTCGAATAGGATTACATTGAAACACGGACCCGAATAATGTCGCCAGGGCCCATAAGGTAGAGATGATGATCAGTAAGATGCAGTAGTTCCGAAACAAAGTGTAGACGCCGAAGATTCGAATGTAAAGAAAGCATATGCTGACTTTAATAGGCCCTATGACAAAAGGATACAGAATCTCCACAACATAGATGTACTTTAGGAAGTCCTCTATCTGTGTGGGATAGCCAAATCGAAGGACCCAGAGCATGTGCTTTCCAGCGCCATACTTGATACCTAAGAAGTTTGCCCCACATATTATCACGAAGGGAACCTCCAATTGCTATCAGTTCTCGGTTCCCTAATGTTTGGTTGTGGTGTCATACCCAAGCGAAGAATACCAACCAGTCATCGTACCAGAACTTTATTCCGGCCTTTCGGCGCGCGTAGAACCGTAGGCTAACGCCGACAGTAGCAATGATCAGGAGGACGATGGTGGAGGCGTAAATACTCGGCGCTTGCGAAGCTTCCAAGTCAAAACCTGGTGGAAGCGGTGGGAGAGACATTTCTTCCTAACATAGGAGCGGAGGGATCAGGAACACAGGAACAAAGTTCAGTGGGCGTCTCAATCGACCCGACGGCTCGGTATCTTGTGAACGAGAAGTGCCCGTGCCTTGAGCAGGAGTGACATAGCCAAGTCACCGGAATGGCCAGCCTCTCGCAACGTGGGCGTGTTGGACCCGGTTCGAGTGTCATTGGTCGGATCATGGCTGCGTGACAAGACGGATTCTGAACGACTTCCGCGGCTCCAAGGCACGGCTTTCCTTCGCATCTAGTAACATGGGCTGTTGTTTGCGCACAAGACCAGGGTGTGCCGTTGCGCCATGCTCTTGGTAGAACATAGTGACGTGGGGTTCCTCATATGGAATCGGAAAAGCCAGGACTGAGACGGCGAGTGCAAGGGCCCTTGAAACTCTTTATGTTCTCCTCTATTCTATCTGGTGGCTCTCTATGAGGCCCCCCTCAGCGGTGTCAATATATCCGGCTTTTTCATTTCCTCGAGTGGGAGGCTGGCGCGCAGAGACAGGGGCGGTGTTTTGCTTGCTTGGCCCGCTTTTATCGCCTTGTTGGAGGATGCCTAGGCGGCTTGGTTTGTGGGAGGCTGTTGCCCCGTATCCCGCTCGCCCCATGCTAGAACGATGGAGGATATAGATAGTACTAGCTTAGGCCGAATTGCCGCTAGCGGATGCGTGCTTCCGCAGCGTTACCGTACCCAAGCATGGAGATGCAAGACACCCGCACGTGGGCTGGGCTCGGGATGGATGTTTGCGGCACAGTCAATTCAATTAGGAGAGAGCCGCCAGCCATCATTTTGCCGCGTTTCGCTTTCATCCATCCTAGGTCATTAGGTCACTAGGACACCGCGCGCCATGGAGCTCGCAACCAAATTGATTGTGTCCATTGCTGCCGCCCTGCTGCTTTACGCCGCCTACGGCGTGTTTTGGAGACTCTACCAGTCGCCCGTCGCAAAGTTCCCGGGCCCCAGGCTTGCTGCCGCCACCTTCTGGTACGAGTTCTACTACGATGTCGTCAAGGGTGGTCAGTATGTTTACGAGATTGAACGGATGCACCAGAAATATGGTAAGTGCTTCTTGTGGGAGCATTTTTAGTGCACGCAGGCCAGCTGACAACCCAGGGCCTATTGTCCGCATCAACCCCTATGAGCTCAGTGTCAATGATGAAAACCTCGATTTCATGAACAAATTGTATCCATCGGTAGGAAAAGAAGTCGACAAATTTTGGTGGTCAGGCAAGTTGTACAACTTCACCACATTGCGCGTGTCTACGGCTGACGGTTTCGTGTAGCTGGTATGTTTGGCAACAACGACATGACCTTTGGCACCATCCCACACCATCTGCACAAAATGCGGCGTGCTGCCTTTGCCAAATTCTTCTCTCCAACTTATATCAGGCGCCTAGAGCCAACTCTCAAGGACTTGGTAAATTTCATGATCGATAAGATTACAGAATCGATGGACGCGGGTGCGCCTGTCAATCTGGTGCATGCTTACTCTGCCCTCACCCAGGATGTGATCACCGAGTACTGCTTCGCGACCAGTCGAAACGTGCTTGGAAAACCAGACTTTGCTCCGCATTGGTATGATTGGATGCAAATCCACTGTACCTTCACACCGGTGTAAGCCCTAACGTCTTGACATCTTCATTGGGCCATACTCACATTTTCAGTATCAAGCAATTCCCTTGGCTCCTTCCGATGTTGAACAAGCTGCCAGACTGGTGGGTCAAGGCAACTAATGATGCTGTATGGCTTATTCGCATCCAGGAAGCCGAATATCGTCAGCAGACACGGGGCGTTATTCAAGGTGGAGAGGAGGACAAGTCTTCTCACGTCACCATTTTCCACGAAATTCTCAATGAGCCCACCCTGCCATCATCCCAAAAGACGGAAGAGCGCATGACCGCCGAAGCAGAGTCCCTTGTTGGTGCAGGGACGCTCACGTCGGCGCATATGCTCGCGTTGACGAGTTATTTTGTGTTGGCAAATCCGAACATCCTTGGGAAGCTAGTCAAGGAGTTGACTGAAGCGATGCCGGACCCAGAATCTTCGCCTAACATGCAGGTTTTCGAGTCGCTGCCGTATCTCAATGCCGTTATGGACGAAGGCTTCCGCCTCAGCTATGGCTCCATGCACCGCCTCTCACGGTCTCACCCAACCGAGAGTCTCCAATACAACGAATGGATAATTCCTCCTAGGACGCCTGTGGGGTATTCGTCATATCTTGTGCACAATAATCCCAAGCTTTTCCCAGAGCCTCAATCGTTTAGGCCGGAGCGCTGGTTGGATTTGGAGCCGAGTGCGCGACAGAAACTGCGTTCTCATTTGAACAATTTTGGCCGCGGAACAAGACAATGTGTAGGCATGCGGTTGGCTTATGCTGAGATTTACCTCACACTGGGTTATCTATTCAGGCGACTTGGCTATCGTATGCAGCTGTGCGATACGGAGTACACGCGAGACATCGCCTATGTGCAGGATTATTTCATCCCTGCGCCCAGCTTACAGAGCAAGGGATGCCGCGTGACTGCAAAGAGTCACAAATGAGTAATGGTAAACTCTTAGCAGATCTTATTCGAATGTTGGTCACTCATCATTCTCAGCTGAACGGCATCCCACCAACAGCTGTTGGCTGTTCTCTTCTAAGCTTTCGCCCTTCGAATAGCCTACCGCATCGAAGCCTGCTTCTCGGAATGTAGACATCCACGCTTCCGCGCTTTGTATAGGGTACCCTTTGCCCCCTTCGGCCAGCCACCATCCATCCAACAAGCCGAAACAAATATCATACCAATCAATAGGGTAGGTGATCTCCGAGAGCACGGCGAACCCACCTTGCCTCAGCATGTCTTTGAGTCTCCGGCAAGTAGCAATTCTGTCTGTCGTGGCATGCACCACGTTGGCCCCTATGATGATGTCATAATGCTTGCGGAAATCCTCTTTCACCGCTTTCTCTAAATTGAGAACATGGAAATCCATCCAGTTATATTGTTTGAACTTGCGTTTTGCTTGTGAAACGAATCCAGGCGAGACGTCCGTGAAAGTGTACTGGACTATGACGTTCAGGGAATCAAGTGCTTCGGCTAAACGCACTGTCGTACCGCCTGTTCCAGCACCAACCTCAAGGATACGGATGGGGCCAGCAGAGTATTCACGTGCATCTTTGAGGACTACCGAGACGAAATTCACAAGCTGATCGGTTAGTGTCGACATCATGGGCGAGTCAGCATAGAAATTCTCCATGGCTTGCATAGCATCTGGACTGCCGAACATGATGGAGATAGGGTCCATTTTGCCTGTAACGCATGCCGAGAAGTGAGGACCAATGAGGCCGAGTAGGCTAGTTTCTGGGAAGTAGCTTGGGTGGCGAGCTTCCATCAATGCGTTGAGCTCCTTTGCACTTTGAGTGGGGACAGGAGCACCAGAACGGACGATCTGGTTCTGGATGCGTTGCACTACACCTTCTCGTTCGAGCTTTTCCCATAATCGTTGGAATAAGCGATTATATTTCGCCAAATGCGGGATTTCCGGAATAATGGTACCACAATGCATGGGCCCGAGATTGAGGCCAAGGGATTGAAATCCTTCCAAAGTGTATGCGAGAAATAGCTCTTGAAAACCAGGTGCGACGTTGGCCCAATAGTCCAAGAAACCACGCTTCTCGGCTGCAAACGTAAAATTGGAGTCGACTTGTGCAAGAGCAGCGAGAGCATTTACTGACAGGAATCTCTTGTGTTGTGTCACAACTGGTCTCGAACTCTCTAGTGAAGTGCTAGGTGGATCGTTCAGGATGGATCTGATGCCAAGCTTTACCAGGATGTCTCTGGTAGTAGTTTGCATTGATATGTCTTGCAGCTGGGGTGCACCAGTGGAGGCCTGCTCGATATCTTGACAAAGATGCAAGATAGTGAAAGCGTCTAGTCCCAATTGTTGGAAGGTCAGATCCAGATCCAGATCCTTCACTTCAATGTTTACAGCGGCTGCAATCAGAGCGAGAAGCTCCGTGCGCGCATGCACTTGCCGATAAGATGCGTTAGATTTATCAATGGACGCATGTTCCTTTCTGTTGTGTAGTGGGTCCACGCTTAACTGCTGTCGGATCTGTTCTATTGACGATAGCATAAGCGTTTCCGGAGGGATCAAGATATCGAACCGGTGGACTAGGTCTTGCGATAGCAAGACTGCTTGAAAAGAGTCAAGCCCAAGATCATCCAAGGGAGCCTGTGGACAGTCTTGAGTAATATGGATTCCAAGGTGTTGGGCAACGCATGTTTCCAATGCGTATACAACGTCTGCAGGGCGCATGGCAACGACAGAGTGGTCGGTGGGGTCTAGTGAACCTAACTTCATCTCTATGCATTGGCTTTTATAGGTGGCTGAACATGGGGGTCAATGGCAGGAATCTCATGGGCGGAGGAGTGGATCCTGTGCGAGTGCGGTTCCCCTCCCCCCGGCCCCTCGCCTGGGATTGCCCACACTTATCAAAAGAGTTGGGAGAGACGGTAGAAGCCAAAAAAAAGGTCGGATGTAGCCGCACCCGGCTGAGGACCTTTACGAGGGTTTTGGACAGATCAACGAAAGGAGCATGAACCAAGGCGCGCAAGGGCCTTCTAGTGGCGATACCTGTGTGTTGTTTCCGACTTCTTCGCTTCCCCGAGGGCCTCGGGGCACATGGACAGTGCCAATTGGCGTCATCGGGGACGGGTCTCTCAGACGGGTCCCTCAGAGCACGGGTAGAAGCACGTAATGCGACCGTCGCGGCGCAGTTCAGGCATTGACGCATTAGACGTGGTGCATATGCCGGTGGACGGGAATGGTATATCAACGATTAATATGCATGGGGCGCGGGCGGGGAGAGCAACGACAAGCAATCAACGGCTTCAACGGCTGAGCGACGCTATGTATGGGGAAGGCAGGTGGTTGAAAAGCCGTTGTTGGCCTGGCCCAGGGTCCTAAGCGCGCGCTTTAGTCAGCCGCCTCCGCCGCCGCCCACACGACCTCGATGATACTGTGCAGGGTAGGTCCTGGCGGCTTGCGTACCTCTTTTACCACAAACCGGTCATCCGCCTGTTTTAGCAGCCGCTCAAAGTCCACAGCCCGTCTTTCCTGAGCGGTGAAGAGCGACGCCATGATCATGTCCGCCTGGAACCCGAACCGCCGCGAAAGGTCCTTCACCGGCCCGTCTTCCAGCACGTACTCGTTGATCAGGACGCGTGCCCCAGGTCGTAGCACAGGCCGCAGCGCCCGCAGGATCTGAACGCAGTACTTGTCGCTCCAGTTGTGGAGAATGTGCCTCAACAGAAACGCATCAACGGGCCCAGACTTGGAGCCCGTCTGGGGCTCCAAGAAGTTGTGAGCTTCATACGACAGGCGGCTGCCGACGTCGTCAGCCGCCTGGGCGCGCGCAACCTCGATGACGTGGGGGAGGTCTTGGACGATGAAGCGGATGTGCTCGCTATTACGCGCGAGGAAACGGCTGACCTGACCCTGGCCCCCGCCCACATCGACTACGGTTGCGCCCGGACGATCAAAGTCGGCTGCTCTCCAGTCGAATGATGCCAGCACATGCTCGAGGTCCCAGCTATCATCCTGCGTGTAGAACTGCATCGCCGTTCCGAACCGACGCCCTCGCGCCGGATCGCTCGCGTAAATACCGAAAATGCTCTTGTCGGTGCCGTTCTCCACGCTGAAGGCCGAATGATGTTGCTCGCCGTCTTCTTGTCCATGCAGAGCCCACGTGTGGGGCAATTTGAAAGCCGCCGGCGCAACGTCTTCGAGTTGGAATCCCACAGCTTCATGGAACTGGGGCCGCAATGCGAGCTGACGCGAGCTTTCCGTGTGAACCACACGGCCGGTTCCTGGTTCCTCGTCGAAAATGTTACTGCCAATGGCACATCGGATGAATCGACGGCAGAGACTTTCAGCGAGCCCAGACGCAGAAGCGATCTCGGCGTACGATGCATGCCCCTCCAAAGGCACTGCATGTGAGAGCTTATAGTGGTATATGACCATCAAAGCAACAGCATCCGTCCACTGGCTTTCAGTCAGCTAAAGCTCGGGTAATGCATGGAAGTGGACCACTAGCACTATGTGCAATATCCATCGTGTGCATGACAGGTCCACGCATGAGCTTTTTAAGGTCGTTGCTCTCGTTTGCTATGGCCCAGCGCAAGTCTTGGGATTCCTTGGGGAGTTGGGCCAGGGGATCATTGTCGAAGGAGGGGTATGGAAGTTGGTTTGCCTCAAGAATGGCGTCAAGCTGCTTTGCTTGAGCCAAAATTGATTCCGCTCGTGCAGTCAAAGATACCATTTCGATCCCGATGTCGTGGAAACAGAAATGGTTCCAACATATGTAGGTCAGAACAAATCCGATAATACGAAGAGGATCTGCACTGGTTCGACTGACTGTCGGGACGGCGCCACCCTCGGTGATTCTGGATGAAGAGAGCCGGTAAATCGAGACATCTGCAGCTTCTTAGCAGAGAATGCCCCACTGCAGCTACCCATGCATGCTCGTACAAATTCTACAGGGGGTCGAAAAGCCTGTTTCCAATTTACTAGGACCGATTCGGATCGTTGCCCGCCTGCGTGAGAGCGGCGGAGTTCACTTAAACTCATCATTTGCGTATCCCAGAATACTTTGTATGAGGCGTAGTCACGGTTGTTTTTTTACGCGCGGATAAAAAGCCTATGGGAGTTCACCACCTCAGAATCAAACGCGCATCATGCATTCCTTAGACATCTTCTACTTTGGTGATCAATCTGTCGAACCGTGCGATTCAGTTCTACAGCTCGTTGCAGAGAGTAGAGGCTCTCCCTCACTCACTCAATTTTTAGTGTCATCGTTTTCGAGGCTACGCAGTCGTGTCACCCAGTTCTATCCAAGTGAGCAAGAGATATTCAGAGCTGACTCGTTCGAGGCCTTGGCACAGTCCAGAAGAGACAGGAAAAGCCCCCATGTAGCTGTTATCACGGTTCTTGGTTGCGTGGCCCAGTTAGGGTGGGCTATTCAGTACGAGATGTGCGTAACCCAGTTCGTGGGCCCCGCTAACTCGCTGCAACAGACATCGGGGAAAGAACCCAGCGCAGTGGTCAACCAACGTAAACCGGGCGATCGGCGGAGTTTGTAAGTCTGCCTTGGGACACCCATGACCGAAGACCCTGCTTGCTAAAATAGGCAAATTTCCAGGTACTGGCAGTTTAGCTGCAATAGCCGTTGCTTCGGCACTCTCCGACACGGATCTGCTGGAAGTAGCCTCTGGGTTTGTTGAGCTATCCTTACGACTGGGAATCGAAGTAGCTCGCCGTAGTGCGGAAATCGAACCAAGCTCCAGTTCTTGGTCAAGCGCCGTTTCAAAGGTTTCCCTTCAAGATTTCGAGAGCACACTACAGGAATTCATTCAGAACTCGGTATGTGGCTCTTTTCTTAACATCATCATGGGCCTAAAAGGTTGTCCTTTACCCATAATTTGCACACATTTTTACGAACAGCATGCTTCCGTTTTGCATAGTCAAAAGGAATGGTGGCGTATGCTGTTGTGGAGACCGTCTACTGCGGTGGTATCCGGGGCTTTTGCTGACGATGACCAGAATATTCCTCCCTACAAAGTGCCTTACATCAGCGCTGTTTCCGATTCAGCTATCACTTTAAGTGGCCCGCCCTCGATATTAAATAGATTCCTAACCAGAAATGCGACTTTGAGGAGCTGTGTGGTGCTGCCACTTCCTATATATGGCGCATTCCACGCCCCACATCTGCCGCGTTTGGACATCAAGTCAATCGTGGGCCCTTCCGAAACCTGGGACCGAGCCATACCACAGAACTTAAAAAACTCCCTTGTCATTGGCACTAGCTTAGGTGATCGTCATAAAACACTGCGCGACATTGTCACCGAGGCTATTTCCAACATTCTGCATCAACCACTAGATTTTACGTCTATTGCGGAGACGCTTCGTAAAAAAACTCATGACGCAGATGTCAGGGTCATAGCCTTTGGGCCAGCTCACGTTAATATGCTGAAGCGGGCTTTAACCCCATCCAGGATAGAGCGTATTGGCTCCTCGAATCCCATTTCGACAGACATAGCGTCCATTAAGGACGATTATCGCGACGCCATAGCGATTGTAGGCATGGCATGCCGTGCACCGGGAGCGCAAAATGTGGACGAGCTTTGGGATCTCTTACTCCAAGGTAAAGATATGCATCGACAGATACCTACGGATCGATTTGATGTGAACACTCACTATGATCCTACTGGGAACATCCCAAACACCACCATTACACAATGGGGCTGCTTCGACGATCACGTCGGAGAGTTTGATACAGCTCTCTTCAAAATGTCGCCAAGGGAAGCTCTGCAAACTGACCCGTGCCATCGGATGATGCTGATAACGGGGTATGAAGCTCTGCAAGATGCAGGGTATTACGACACCGGTGAACTACCTCGTCCAAAGTTCGGCACATTTTATGGGCAAGCGGGCGATGATTACCGGCAGGTCAATTCTGGACAGAATATTGACACTAACTACATTACTGGAGGTATTCGTGCCTTTGCTCCAGGACGAGTGAGCTACTATTTTGGATGGGAAGGGCCTAGCATGAACATTGATACTGCCTGCTCGTCGAGCGCGGTTGCCATCAACCAAGCGTGCTCGAGCCTCAGGCTCGGAGAGTGTGACTTAGCACTAGCAGGCGGAGTAAATCTGCTTACAAGCTCGGATTTCTTTGCTGGCCTGAGTCGAGCAAAATTCATTTCTACTACTGGCCCATGCAAAACGCTGGATGAAACAGCGGATGGATACTGTAGGGCTGACGGTGCCGGCTCCATTGTTGTTAAGCGATATCAGGATGCGCTCCGCGACAACGATAATATTTTGGGTGTGATTCGAAGTATCGAAACCGCGCATGCTGGTACGGCCATCTCGATAACACATCCAGAGGCAGATACACAGGTGGCGCTCTTCCAAAATATACTCTCAAAAATAGGGATGGACGCTCGTGACATCGATCACGTCGAGATGCATGGAACCGGTACTCAAGCTGGTGATCTGGCCGAAACTACGTCAATAGTAGGACTTCTGCAGTCGAGCAAAAAACCGAGACCATCCGATCGGCCGCTAACCATTGCTTCTATCAAGCCCAACGTGGGTCATTCGGAAGGGGCTTCTGGAGTCACATCCCTGATCAAAGCTCTTTTAATGTTTAGACACCGAATCAATCCGCGGCATATTGGGATCAAAACAAGACCCAATCCAAAACTCCCGCCCCTCTCCAGTATGGGGATCGAGGTCCCGCTTCAACACAAGCCTTATACGCCAACCACAGATAAACGAAGAATCCTAGTCAACAATTTCAATGCTACTGGTGGTGTGACTGCCATGGTAGTGGAGGAGCACGTCTCTTGGAAGATTCCGAGTTCTGATCCTCGCAGCCACTACCCGATTTTGCTCTCGGCGACCAATCAAAAGTCGTTAGCAAAGAGCATAAAACAGATGCTGGAATATCTTGATGCGAAAGACGATGTCAGCATAGCGGATCTTTCCTATACGCTTGGAGCCCGGCGACTGCATCACAGCTGGCGCTTTTCCTGTGTGGCAGGTAGTGTGAACGAACTCGTAAAGTCATTACGAAGAGAAGTCCCCTCCTTTTTAAACTCCAGTAAATGTAACTCTTCTAAGCCGATTGTTTTCGTATTCACGGGCCAAGCAGTGTCTTACGCGGGTATGGGTCACGTTTTGTTCAGGACTAACAAGGTATTCCGAGAGCATCTCCAGCGCGCCGATGCATTATGCAACAATATGGGCTTTCCATCCTTCTTAGGTGCCATCGATCATGATAGGAAAGTTAATCTATCTGATCTTAGCGCAACGCAAGCGCATCTTGCTCTTGTCGCACTGGAGATAGCTCTCGCTTACCTCTTAGAGACATGGGGTATTCGACCATCCTACGTTCTGGGTCACAGCATAGGAGAATATTCTGCCCTTTGTGTTTCAGGAGCTCTCTCAATCTCTGACACTCTATACTTAGTGGGTCAGCGGGCACAACTCATCGAGAGGCATTGCCGCGTTGGCGAGTACTCCATGGTAGCGACATCTCTCACGGAAAATGAGGCACGACAACAACTAGCCCAGTTTCATCTTTGCGAAATCGCATGTCTCAATGGACCAAGACAGACAGTTATCAGCGGAGAAAGCAGAACAATCCATGCTTTCGCCCAAAGTCTCTCACAGCAGGGTATCAAGAATAGTGTGCTGGCCCTTGATTACGCCTTTCATTCTGCCCAAATGGATGTCATATTAGAGGAATATCAAAGCATCACAAGTGGAATCACTATCAAAGAACCTTCCATCCCGTTAGTTTCGTCTTGCCTCGGTGAGGCTGTCCGTGGTGAGCAATTGAACACGGAGTATTTAGTCCGACAAACCCGCCAATCCGTCCAGTTCTCGGAGTGTATCGAGTGGATCTTAAGAAAACACCCTGAACAAGCACCACTCTGGGTAGAGCTTGGCCCGGCTCCTGCGTGTATGGGCTTCATCAATGCCATCTTGGATCCTGGGACTGCTGACACTGTGGCGACTCTAAATCCAAGAAAATCTAATTGGCGAACAATCAGCGACACAGTAGCTGGATACTATTCCTCTATCGCAACACCAAGATTAGACGTTTTTCATAAAGAGTATATTGATAGCCTCCAACTGTTACGAACTCCTTCATATCCATTCGACATGGCAAAATACTGGATGCAATACGAAGGGGATTGGAGCATCACCAAGCATCGTACACCAGCTTCGCGAAAGAATAAGCCTGAACCAATATCCCTTATCAAAAGCAGTGTTCTTCATAGACTTGAAAGTGACATGGATGACCAGAAAGTGCGAAAATTGGTATTCGGTTCAGATCTCTGTATTTCACCTACAAGTAACACTAAGCTCTTCCTTGAAATGGATGGCCTCAGCATCACTGGATCTTCGGTGTTCATCGACATGGCAATCACTGCTACTATTGAACTATGGAATCGCTCAAGAACGGAAAGCCCATTGCCCATGTTAGAACTTTCATCATGGACGCTATTTAACCATCAGAATGACATCGAGAAGCTTGCCGGTAAACAGATACGGCTCACTGCGACTCAAGATCACTCGAAAAAAGAGGCTATAGATATCACCATTACTACTAACCAAGAGGGAGATGTCTTCAAGCTTTCTGAGTGCAAGGTTTTGTTCGGAGATCTGACATCATCAAGGTCCAGTGCGGAGGAAACCTCATTTCTTTACCATTCTCGAATGGACCTTATCGAGATGTTCCATAAAGCAACATTCGGTTTCTCCGGACTATACATCCAGAGCCATCTTGGGCAGTCTACTAATCTGCAAGAAATCATCCTGAACCCAGGAACTCGAGAGGCGATTGCGACGTGGAGTTATCAACCTGCAGAAGGGGAGCATGGGCTGGATCCGAGCTGGACTAATGCATTGTTGCAGATTCCGGAATTTACTCTTGCTCATGAAGGCCTGCAATGTATCCTTTGCGACTTGGGTAGTTTGCGACTTCTGACGTCCCTACGGTCGGGTGCTAGATATCGGGTTCATTCTCGTTTATCAAACAGTGTTGAGTCAAGTATTCTCACCGCCAGCCTGCATGTGTTCGATGAGCAGTACATTCCGGTATCAGAGATCAAGAATGCCACCTATCGCATTATTGGATCGTCCGCAACGAACATGACAAAACAAGAGCAGCAGGTGGTTTGGTCAGGTCGAGACTCACAGCAAATTCCTCTCGACGGCTCCACACTTCTCAATTCAGCCGCAAGTCCTTGCGATAGCGATAGCGGTAGCCCAAATGTTAAACCACTGCTTCCAAGTGCTCAGGCTCTACATGAAACCAGATCATTTTCACCATTGTCGGATATATCGACGCCTGCTTCAATGGTCCAATTGCTTCCTCCAAAATCACCATCTCAATCCACGATCTCAACCTCAGTTTCATCCCCAGCCACATCGCTTGCATCCGGAGATAAATTAAAAGCCACATACATATTTGTCGATACAGACAATATCCTCGGTATTCTAGCCGAGGAGCTTGGTGTTACGTTAGCTACGATTAACGAGAATGAATTATTGGAAGATCTAGGCGTGGATTCTATCATGGCAATGACACTGATAGCACAGATGCAAAAGGGCGTAGGGCCAGGCTTGAAGCTACCTGGGGAGCTGCTGGTGAAACATAATACTTTCAAAAAACTGAGAACCTTTTTCCAGGACTGGCAAGGATAGTTTACTCATTCTCGGAGGGCTGGTTGGCGAAATGAATTGTTTCATTACTTTGGTAGATGCAACCTTTAATATATACTATCAGCTATAGTGAGTGCTCGGTTTTTGTACAGCTAGCTTGTCAAGCTAGACGAGACACGATTGGAACGTAGAACAGCAATTCTGACGACCCATGATACTGAGCGCTACGAGCGTCCGTCGTATATGCGGTCGGGTTGATTCATTTCCCACCCACCATCAGCACTCTCGGTTGAGCTTCCTTCGCTTTTGCCATTTCTCTGTAACACCACTAGTGTAATCTCATCCTCAACTGTCATGTCGACTGTCTTCATGATACCCATTTCGAAGAGGCTAACATTTATTGCGCTCCTCTTCTTAGTGCTCCGTCTCCCACTAGTTATATGCGCAGTTGATGTGCCATTTCTGTGGTACAAAGATGCACTGTTTTCGTTGCCTGACACGTATTTCGGTGCAAAATGACTGATGAAACGAGGAAAAGAAGGCATGCAGATGCATATTATACCAACATTTATCTCCAGAACGGACCACACAGCGGAGAGGAGGTTGTTGTACACTGGTATGAGTTAATGCATACCATTTAAGACAAATAGACTACGACTTACTCGGGTTGTTCTCAGTTTCATACGAAGCCAATGCCCCTAGTCGAATGCACGAAATGACAACGGTACTACTGGTCTCAGTATTATCAACCATTCACATTGGTGTCAACTCACATAGCACCAACACTAAAAATGGCCAGCAAGAAACACTTCTTTCGACGACCGAGCTTCAGTTTCCATAACTCTGGAATAGGGATCGACACAACGGCGATATCGAGTGCGATGTTAAAACCTGCTGCGGCAAAGTAAAAGGCTTGCTGGTTGATGCAATATTCAGGGCTTGATTCACGATCCCAGCCTTTCCATACCGCCGAGATGGGCTTGCAAGCGAATATCATCGTTATCATGAAGACGACAATGTATACTGCCGTGATTCCGATAAAGGCATGTATTACTCTTTGGACCCTTCTCAGTTGAAAGATCCGTAAGAAGAAAAACAGGAAGCAGAGCTTGGTAAAACCGGAAGCTGGGAAGTATGACACTTGACTTGCGTAAATGAGCTGAAATTGTGTTAGTCTTAGAATTTTCGCCAACGTAAAACACGGAAATGGAATATATTTTCTTTAGTGCCCTTGTAAGTGCTAGAAGCTTACCTTCAATGTAAGATATATGTCACCAACGGGTGATGCCCAAGTTTCTTTCCCGAAGCCATGTTGAGAAGTAACAGCACATACGATCGTCACCGGTATTGACGCTACATACGCAGCAAGACAAGCAACATCATCGAAACCAAAACTATGGTGCTTGGATGCAACCCACATTCGAATGCACACAGACACGAGAGCCGTTGCACCTACTACTAGCGAGAGAATAAATAAAACCTGGGAGCGGTCACGAATTGCAACGTTGCATTGAATATTTTGGAACCTGATGGCGGCTGTAGAAATCATTCAGTCCAAAGTAATCGATACTCTACCACTAGACATACCTAGACTGTCTTTAACCCCGCAATTTTCTTTTACACAGCCTTGAGTCTTATTCGAGACGTAATTGTTACAAATACATGATTTATCACCAGGTTGACACAAACTTTGGACAATCGATGAAACACAAAAGGCCTTTTCCTAGTAAGTTATTCTGCTCTCGTCCTTAGAATATGTACTCACCGCACAGGGCGGAAGCTCCGCTTGTGAAGCTGAATGCCCCACCCACCCAAGAAGAGCAATTCCAAGTACCAATGCCTTATCATATCGCATACTTGTATTGTGTCTGACACAAGGCTAACATAAAGATGAGGAGAACGACGCCGCTTACGACGGACGGAGCAAATTATGGAAAGAATGAAACATCTTAGGAGGATCGCTGGGTGAAAACTCCTAAGCAACGCGCCGCAACTATATTAAGAGCAGACTGGATTATTACCTGAAAACGATGATAGAAACTATGACTTTTCGTCCGAACGCCTTGTCTTTAGGCCTACGGAAGTCATAGGAACGGACCTCGGTTTTAATAACTGGCCCCGTACTGAAAACCGAGTGAGAATGATGGAATTCACTGCAGTGTACCTGCATGATACCTCGCACCGTTGCACACCCCATAACCCTTTTATAGTAGCACAATTGTGTATGCTACGTTTCAGAAAGACACTCGATCTATTTCAGTAGAACAAATATTTGGTCAGCATGACTGACAATGCGAATGAAGATCTCGGGTTGGGAAATGTTGATTTAAGGTTTAAACGAAGGGTAAGCATGAATCCCAGCGAAGCTCAAGCAACAACCCCTGTTCCCTTTACTGGGGTTCTTATTTACCCCCGCAATCTCTTAATAACCTAACTTGTTTAAAAGAAATTCAGAGTAGCGCTGGGCTAAATTGAGGTGTGATCCTGAGATATTTTTACAAAGTGCTTTCAGTACGCCTAGAATTACGCTAGAAATGCGCACTCAGTCGCATCGAGTCCCACCAAAAAAGAATTTTTTTTCTTTTCCTTTTTATGCATTCTTTTGACAGCATCTAGCGATTAAAATTTGTACGATGCTTTTTATTAGAGCTTTTGTGTGTCCTTGTCCCGTTTTCTGACACGTCCAGGGGAGGTCAGATTCCTGCAGACCCAATCAAATGCTTACATTGTACCATTGCTGCTGGCTTTTTCCGAAACCCGACACAACTCATTGGCTGTTCGCAATTTTACCTTTACATCCGTCGGGTTACTTGATCGGTAGTCGGGAGTCGGTATGGCTAAACTACCTGGGCGTTCAGTAACCTGTAAACTAAGCTGAGGCAGTGATTCACTTTAATTTCAATATATCTGTGCTCGACCTGTGTGAAGTCTAGATACAAGTTAGTAGATACACCTCCAATCATAGGAAACATAATCCAGCAGTCACGGTGGGCACAAAATCTGCTACAATGAACTTTGTGTTATCAAGGTAATTGGCCGATAGATATTTTAAATGCTAGATTCGGTGTAGCATATACTGGTCGCCTGACAGACGTGTTAACGTCAGTTTTCTGACAACCAACAAGGGGCCTAATGCGCCATTAACCAATCTCAATTGTCCTTTATGCAGGGAATCCACGTAGATGTTACCCGTAGATTAAAGTGGCTCGCTTGATCCCAAGCCTATGTCTCAGCCCAATATTGAAATCTATACCATAGCCTTAGGAAGGACTTTTGAGTACACGCCACCACGCCACGGCTAGACGAATATTATCTCATGACGCATATCGCAGCCCGTAGTCCGCATGCCTTTACCGATACCACCATTACCGACTGTCTGTTGACATATGCTGCATATTTCCAGCTTGCGATGAGCACCTGCACGGTGTTGTTACACGGTTTGTCTTCCTTTTACCAGCTGTTCTGAGACCTGGCCAAAAGTATGGCGTTCCTTACGGAGGTTCTGCTTGGTGTGAGCCCGAAGCAATGGGTCATAGTCTACTTACCAGTCGCATTTGTCGTATACTGGGCCGTCTGGATCATCTATGCGCGTACACTGCATCCGTTGGCAAAGATACCTGGGCCATTCTGGCCGTCCGTTTCGAGGACCTGGATCATGTACCGCATGTACGGGGGTCATATGCAAAAGTATCAGCGCATGGCCCATGAAAAGTACGGTCCCATCATCCGCATTGCACCAAACGAGGTCGCCGTTGCCGACCCCGCAGCTATCCCTAAAATATATCCTGTTCAGAAACCAAACAAAAAGACAGACTGGTATTGGGCTTGGAGGCCCGCAGGATTGGACTCTCAGCCTGACTTGTTTACACAAACTGATGAGAAGGCACACACTGCATATCGGCGGATAGTGGGCAGCGTCTATGCTCAGACTAGTGTCCTCAAGAATGAAGAAGGGATTGATGATGTGTTGAGCTTGCTGCTTCAAAGGATTGGAGAGTTTGCGGACAGGGAAGAAGCTTTCGATTTTGGACGATGGCTGGAAATGTTTGGTGAGCCATTCCATTAGGCGAGTTTCAGGGCATTCTCTAACACATTCTCCAGCTTTTGACAATGTTGGTGCATGCATTTTCGGTGAGAAATTCGGCTTCCTTGAGAACAGGCATGACCACGGAGGCTATATCAACGCTGTTCACACTGCAACCCCATTTTTGGGCGTCATTACAGTGACGCCCACATATATGAGACCTCTGGTTGGGCTCGCTGCACCACTCATTCCGAAGTTGTTCAAGGCCATCATGGCTTTCGACGGTATTCGCGTCACAGCACTTCGCGAGCTTAAGAATGCCATCTCCAGGACCGAGGAAGCTACTTCTAAGCGACCTGACTTCATGTCACAACTTCTATCCATCGTTCACGAAAGAGGAGAGAAAGTGAACTTTACAACTAAGGAAGTAAGCTCTGAAGCTTGGGTGGCAGTGTGAGTTCCACGCTCTATCGTATTGTGAAGTACTAAAAAATCCAGCACTGCTGGTGCTGACAGTACCTCTATCCTTCTCCGCTGTATCTTCTATCGCCTAATGAAACATCCCAATGTTCTCAAAAAAGTCCGTGCCGAGGTTGATGCAGCCTTCAATTCAGGCGCGCTCTCGCATCCTGTCCAATATGCCGACCTCACTAAGCTTGAATACCTCTCTGCAGTAATCAAAGAGTGTACACGGATATTCCCCAGCTTCCAAGTTACCATGCCACGGCACGCCCCCGCTGAGGGCTTCAATCTCTGTGGCTATCACATCCCTGCAGGATACCGCGCTGGGATGAATCCCGCGGTTGTGGTGTTTGATAAAAACGTTTTTGGGGAGGATGCTAGGGAGTTTAGGCCGGAGAGATGGATGGAGAGTGAAGAAAAGAACTTTGCAATGGACAAGGCGATGATCAATTTTGGAGCGGGAACCAGGACATGCATCGGCCGCAACGTAAGTATTTAACTTGGAAATCTTGGACAGACCAGCGGCTGACTTAATGTTAGTTGGCACTCACACAGGCATACAAGGTTTCTGCTAGCATAATTCGAGAGTTTTCCTTTGAAATGGCGCATGATAGGCCTTGGAAAACATACAATGCTGGTTTTCGCGGACAATACGATGTTATCTGTAACCTTCGACGAAGACAGTTTACTCCATGACGAGCGGTATCGACCGGGAGATATGAACATATTTGTAACCCGTGTTAGAGAGACGATCACTTCGATTGCATGAAATAATGCGGGTGCACAATAGAATAGGGATATATAATGCTGTAGTTCTGTGGCGTCAGAGTTCTATCTGTGGACAGATTTTTTTGAGGAGAATAAGGGTGGATGTGAATGTCGGAGTTCTATGAGGGGTGGGTGGCAAAGGGGTTTTATATCATGATCTCATACATACGATCATCATCATGTGCAGTGCTTCTTTATGACTGGTCGAATTTTAAATAGGCAAACGATGAATGGCAGCTCTGCCACAGGTGCCGATGATTTGGGTCTATATTGACAATTGCAAACAACTCAGTTGGCGGGCTGTCCTATCATGGTTCTCAACCACTATGGGTAGGTTCTGCACCAGTAATCCTATAGGGATTACAAAAAAGAAAAAGAAAAAAAAACCATGGGCAAGCAAAACACCATACTGCTGCCTAGCGTCAACAGTTAGTTTCACAACCACTTTCAAGTGTAGGTGACTAGACTATCCGCAGGCAACTGTCAATTTGTACCATGTTGAATTCGTGTAGCGTTACATTTTCTCACATAACCGTATATCGTGCCTTGATAGGATAGATAATATTATTATAATATAAAGTAAAGGCGTCTATTGGAAATTCCTTATAGTAGTAGGCGATAAGGTTACAGGGTTTTAAGATTACATAAGGACGGCCTAGATGTTATAGATATAATATCTTAGAAAAAAGTGCTATATAAGTTATAGACTAATGGAGTTCTATCACATTCGACCATAGGATCTTGAAAATTGGGCTTCCCGTCCGCTCAGCCTTACACAAGCAGGATACCGGCGGATTAGTAGTTAGGTGGGTGACCACTAGCGAATACCCGCTGTCGAATGTTTTTTTTAGAATTTTTACTCAATGACGTTACATTTGCAGGCCGGTTGGAAACTAGAAGTTTTCAACCGTGTTTTACCGTTTTTATGATCGGAGAACAGTCGTCGCCAGGCGAGACATGTTTTTAGCCCAGTTTTAACATGGACCTTTTAGACGTTTTATACGAGGACGTTTTGTGTATCGAGACACGGGTCTAAAGAAGTTTATTTGTATATTCTTTCAGAGATATAATGCTTTCTACATATCTATGAGTGCGCTCCCGTGAATACTAAAGTGCGAGCCAGGATGTTAAGATATGTGAGTATTATGTTTAAAAAGGCTGGCTATTCATCCTTCTCACCTAGTCCAAACATGTTAATGGAATTATTCCAAGCACTGCTGTTGCATCAGTATCGAGGAGGGCATCCGTGTTCTTTAGACGACTTACGCTTTGCACACTTCCTCCACGGTGATATCCTTGATCTTGGCAATTGCATAAGCCACATGTGGTATCGTGGCCGGCTCGTTTCGGCCCTTAACCATAGAGCCTTTCACAAACTTCTCCTTTTTAACAGCTTTGGGGAGAAGGGGTGCGTCTTTGAGGTACTTTGCAGATGCATGTGAGGGTCTCATCTCGCACCATGGTCCATCGGTTTCAATTTGCAGATGTGACAATGGGATCAGGCGGACTACCTCAATATTCTCCTCCGCTGGAGGGGAACCATTAGTTCCATGAGCCGGCAATGATGAAGGACTACTTACTCTTCATACTGCACCCGTTCACTCCAACGTCAAATCCAAGCTCCACTACCCTCTGCATCTCTTCTACAGTCCCTGTGAATGAATGTACCAAACCTCTCCTTGGAAGCTCATCCAGTCTTGCTTTCAGCAGCCTTTCAAAATCCTCTGCTGCGGCCCGCGAATGCAGAAACAGTGGAAGCTGGACATCTACGGCAATAGAAAGTTGAGCTTCAAAATACTTCAGCTGCTGGTCTTTGGGAGTGAGAAATAAACGGTCGTAATCAAGGCCAAATTCTCCAAATGCTACAGCGAGTCCGGCCTGCTTGGCAGAAAGAGCAAGCTCTTTGAGTGATGCGAGGAGGGCGTCGGGCCCACCAGGATGGGTATCGAAATGCTTTGCCGAACAGGGGTGCACACCCACTGTTGCAAAGCAAATTCCAGCTAAATGGCGTTAATGTACACATATAATTTACATTCTTGGAGTAAGGAAGATATAGGGGAAGGCATGTATCCTTCACCACGTAGAGTAAAGGCCTACGACAGTGTGATGAGGTGAGGGTAGGAGAATACAGAAACTGAACATATGGATGGACGTAGTGAAACATGAAACTCTCTTACTTACGATGCGCCTTAGCAATTTCTACGGCATGCTTAGATTCCTTCAAGTCTGAACCGGTAACCATAAATTTCTGGCAGCCAGCATCCAGACCACGTTGAATAACATCTTCAAAGTCATCTTCATGCCGCTGAGTTCCATGGTATTTCCCCCGGAACACAGGATCAGTAAGGTTGATACCAATCTTTAGTACGTGAGCAAAGAGTTATCGGACTGACAAGGGTATGCGGACCAACATCAATGTATCGTAGCTGGATAGGTTCGCTACCCATTTTGAAAGTGCTCGAGTATCTCAAAGACCTTTCAGGGATAGAGTTTGTGCACGGGATGAATATGCTACACGCCTTACTTAGCATGCGACTGGAAGCATGCGCACTGAAAATCTCGAATGTCACTAACTGGGTGTTCCTGACGGTTTGGGTAATTACTCGAGAGTATTTACGAAGGTGCACTTTAGGAGGGAAAATCTGCTTGACGCCTCTTGACACAAAGACAAGGGACATGTGAGGGTATGTTGTTGATGAATGAGTCCAAAGGTGGGCTCGAGCTTGACGTTGACTCTGGTGCACTAATCCCCTTCCATACTAGCCCATCCGGCCCCATTCGTGTCGCACCAACTCACGACAAGCCACCTGCTTGCAAGACTATGCTCCCGAATTCTCATTATACCATTTCCCAGCAAGCCTGTATTCTCCTTAGCTATTTTCCACTGTACTTTGAGTCTCGCACACATTAATCGAGTCTAAAAGGAAGTCCTTATCGTAGAAGCCATTTGACTGACCCTCCTATAAGAGTGATTCACCATCACCGGATAAGCAACTTGCATCGAAATGTCACTACAGAACGTGTGGCATCATCGCCGTGTGGCTGATGGGTCAGCGAAGGCTTGCTGGATATGCTACAAGCCTTCGACGAGCGTTTTGATCACGCCTGATAACAAGGTGTAACCTGCCTTTGAGCACGCAATAAGAACCCACTAATCGGATCAGGATTTTTTCTACATCTGCACTGGCCATCTATCAGACCGCGGATTTTGCCAGCCGGATGCTGATGAGGCGGCGGCAGCGGCGGCTCGCAAGAAGAAGGAAGAGCTGGACCGCGAGATTGAACAGGTAAAGAAGGAATACGAGGAGAAACAGAAACTCAAGCGCGAGAAGCGCAAAGCGAAAGAGAAGGACACTGATAAAGGCAAGGAAAAAGAATCAAAGAAGGAGGAGGAAGCAGAAGACAAGGACGACGAAAAAGCTAAAGACGACAAGGTTCAATACCATCCATAGCACATGGGTCACCAAGGCTAACTCTAAGCTGTAGATCAAAGAGCTATCTCAGTCAAAAGACCAAGCGCAGGTGGATCTGGGGCCCCGGATTTTCACTTTGAACAAGTACTGCCAGCGTTTCCGCACCACTGATTCAGCAAGGCTGACAGGGCACAGAAAGTTCCATCAGATGCGCATCGACAAAATTCGCAACGCCGAAATGGCAAAGAGGAACCGCGAACGGCTGAGCAATCCCGCAAACTTCCCGTCTCCGCCTAGTGGTAATCCATAAGAAAGCGGGCATACGTATCGCGGCATACCGGATCAAGCCGCTTTCTCCATGCCTGACACTTCTGATCGGATATTCGTTTTCATTTACCCATGTGCAAGCGGGGATGTGTTCACTTGGCGTCTGCGCTCTTGCAGCACAAGCTTGTCAACTGTTCGTTTATCATCAACCTAAGGCTATTTGCAAAAGATGTTGACTGCAGTCAGCAATTAGCGGAGTGTTACACAGCAGTTGCCGGAGGTATCACGGGAGGTTGCAGCCGATGACGCTCGTCTCTCTCATTAGCTCTGACCGCTGGCAGTGGTTTCACGGCAACGATGTACCATGTATGCTGACGATTTCTCCATGTTAGAAATGGCAACCACAGTTCATGATCAGCGCATCGACTGTGGGGTCGAAATCTGAGATCCTATCACCGTTGCTCAGCCGTGATTGGCTCTGCATCTCCTGAAAGCTGCTGGTGAACGGGGTTCAGACACACATATCGGTGTGCGGGCTTCACACGAGGCCTTGCATCCACGCTACAGTGCATGCTCCCATGTTATGAAAATGTCGCGCATACGCTAATCCCATGTAATCCCACCAGACACAAATTGGCGCACAAGTTTGGGCGGCCCTGTAGAGATTGTTGTCTCATCTAAATGTTTCCATCCGGTTAGCTCTCAGACTACAAGTGCATTGTGAAGCACTTTAGGGCTATAGCTCAATAACGAGAACTTGATATGAGACGAGTGGACTCTTTTCCTCTACAGCAGGGACTGCCCGGTAACGTCCGCTTAGCTCGAGCAAGGGCAAGGCCAATCGCTTGAGCCTGGGCCCATGATGCTTACCCAGCTAGTTTCCCTATGCTGTCGACATTGCAGCAACCCTTGCTAACTTATAAAGATAATTGCGTACGAAAGACGCCCTGAAGTCCGTAGCAATGATGAACCCAAACGCATCTGCAATGACGATCCCAGCGTGAAAAAAAGCACAATTCGAAATTAACGTTCTTGTTGTGATGGCGCGAGGCAACCGATGCTTCCCCGCTTACACTCGGGCCAACTTTCACCCATTGCTGAGCCGAAGCAGCTTCACTCTGGTTTCCAGCATAAGCAGCAGGACCTACTCACATATTATTCGGGCTTGGCCATCCACCCAATCTCAAGCATGTTGTGGTTTTCTCACCGCTCAATTGCGGCCCAAACGTGATATCATTGGCATTGCTGCTGGGCGGACGCGACGCACTGCGCTCAGATCAGCTTTGCCAACGCTAAGCCTAGCCCAGTTGCGCCAAGAGAAGCTTGGAGTGAAATATCGAAGGCCAATGGAGATTAGTCCTCGTGTAAACCTGCCTTGAGTATCTGCTGCTGGGGCTTTTTTGTGGAGAAGTGTCATTATAAAGTGCCATTATACGCGGTTGCATTCGATGATGGTACGACCCCAGTTGTCGGCAAGGACCTTGGAAAACGAGACGCCACGTGATAAAGTTACTGCCACGCCAACACATACACATTGGCAGCCATACGCTGGCAATCTATCGGTTTCACATCGGCATCTTGCATACGAGAACACCACTGCACGGAACGAGACATTCAATAGTGCCGCCAGACCTCCAGCATACCTCGGAACGGTGCAATAGATGCCGGACGCTGTATCCTCCAAAGGGTTAACAGCAACAGCAACAGCAATCGGACCAGTAAGCCTTCGGAGAATTGGACTGATCCTTCGTCATCACATTTTCCCACATCCACAAACTCAGAGTCCCTCAACAATACTGAACGCCTCGTCGACGCCATTTCCTGGATCCATCATCATGCGCACCTTTCACGGCTCGCAGACGATGCATCCCATTGGGCCACAGCGCTAGGGACCCTTGGCACAAACGAGCATCGGGATAAGCACAACCGCTGCGCAAGGACACCCGCCGTCAGCGAGGGAAGCCCCCCAGGGTCCCCCGCAAGCGAGAAATGACCCGCGCGCTCGCTGAGACACCGGGCCCATCGATGCCGTCAGCCTTAAATCGAGGATGGAACGTTGAAGCGTGCGCCGGGGGGAGAGGGGGGGGAGTGACATGGTGCGGCACCCTACCGTAGCAGTTGCGGCAGGGCTTTGGGCCGAGGAGGAAAAAAAATTTCCTCTTCGGAGTCTCCGATATCGAATCCTGTGCCGCGGGCATGTCACTGTGACCCTGGGGCGCTGCGCAGACGTCGAACGTGGCGTGTGGCCTAAAAAGCATGTCATCACCGATTAGGCATGCGCCTGTGGAGACGGCACATAGGGCTGACCTAGCCGAAAATCGGCTGCTGCAACGTTGCGGCGAGAGATCCTACGCGACGAGATAGCGGTCAGGGCCAGGCAAAGACGGCACGGGACTTGCAGCAGGATTCGTACTGCCCTTTGCCGTAGGAGTCGGGTACTGATCAAGGTTTCAAAGGTCCGTTGTCAACGAGCAACACGATCCGAATACGCTGTTCCTTTTGACGCGAAAGGACTACAGTATGGATTCTTGGTGCTGTCTCTTCTACTGCAGGAGTCGGCATCTGATTACTGTCTGTCTTACCCACCGATGGGAAGCAGCCAACAGAATCCTATCTGCAATTTTGCCATGGACTCTCGTTGTGCGTGTAAAGAAAACGATTTGCCTAGCTACTTGGTCGCAGGGGAACCAAACGGCCGGTTGACTGGAGCTCGATATTGTAAAATTGGGGCAGTTATTTGTTTCTCAGCCTTATCAACGTCCGCCTTACCGTGTTCATAGCGTGGCGCATGCGCAGGGCCGTGAACACGGGGAGGACAAGAAAAATGCGGGTATTATTAGCAACCTTGAATCCTAAACCGCGTGACCAAGCCCACAATTGATTTGATTGATCATGAATCCTTCTCTGTGCCTTGAAGATCTTATATTCGAATTGGCCTGACTGGTCTGTCGCCCATGCTTCATGTTCTTGTAAGTGGAGTCAGCTCCTTCTGAATGTTTCATGGCCCAACCAACCACGGGCGCCTGGGAACGAATTCAACCCAGATTGATTTCATCAATCGGATGTTTGCCGCAAGATGATCACACTTGAACGGTGAAAGCATTGTCACAAAGCCCGTGTCGGCACCCAACCGGTGCGGTTAGTTATACGCCGGCGCATGCATATACATGAGAAAAAGCACATCAGCAAACGTGTGTGCTGGGCAAACTACCCACCAACCAGCCATTGACAGCCTACTCGATTAATTGCACGGGCTGCATCACCAATTCTGCTGCAAGCGAAGCATGCTCTTGCACGATGGCACCTAATCGGTCCACAATCTCTCACGGCTCGAAGATAGTTCAGTCCTAAGATTTTGATGCCCGACACCTACCGGCCCCTCCATTTCGTACAGAAGTAACATACCTGTGGGGGTGATGCAAAAGAGCCCGAAGATCCCGTATGACATAAGCACTAGCATGTTCAGATTGCCTGGGGGAGCAACACGATGTGGGGACTGCGACTGCGCATGACAAGTGATTGTGGCATGAAAGAATGATGTTCTATGGAGCGTTGTGCGCGCGGCTAGCTAGGTGTCTAATAATGCGACGTGATGGTTACATGGGCGGTCGATAAATCTGCTGACGCTGCGGTTGATCTTTGGATAAGTTTCTTCTGTGACTGCAGGGGCTTTCCGGGGTGACAGAGCTGCTTGTACTAAAGGAATCTGCTAGGAAGCATTGAGCGAAATGAAGATAGGATGCCGCCGGATGATGTGACTGCTATGTTCAATTAGAGACTTGGTATGATTATAGGGAATGAGAGCCTGGCTAAACCTCCGATCGTCTGCTCCCGGCCGTGAATCTTAGTGCGACTTAGGGAATTCATTTGAACTTAAATTGAATATATTGAGGAGCCAATTGATTATTAAAAGCTCACTGCCCTTCGCAAGGACCAAAGAGAATTACTTACCACATGGAGAGACACATCTGGCTGTGAGGTCCAACCGCAATGGAGTATTGGTGAGAGCCGCCAGGACGGAGATTACGTTACGACATGAGATTCAAGTGGGACGTCTGTGCGCGGTAACCGTCCATCGATTGGCGAGCGGGAGATGGCTAGAACAAATCAAAGTTTCGTAGCAGCAGAGTTCTATTCCGGGGTAGGTTTCCTAATACCTCGCTTAAACAAAAAGCTGGTCAAATTTTTGCCAAAGTGGAAGAGAAGGCGTTGATCCAGGATCATAGTCTCCAAAGATACCATGGTAAAGAACAATCAATGGTCAGATTTTTGAGGATTCGGCAAGCGCTCCGTGACACACCCAGACCGTGCATGGTCTCCAAAGTTTAAAAATTTCCATAGACCTCCAACGACTCCAATGAGTTGATCAAGATCAGAAATGAAAAATCTATATACGGTTCATTATGTGGCGAGAATGCTGTCGCTCCAGGTGAATCGAGTAGTGAGGTTCAGGAAGTCGTCAGGACACGAAAGAAGAAGTGATACCCCGACCGGAGGCGCACAACAGCCGAAGCCGCCCCACCAAAACTCCGTCAAAATGCACAAAACAATCCGAGCGAAACACACATATGGAGCCGTTGGACTCCAAATCGAAATCAACGCTGTCATAAGGGCCGTGATACAGAGAAGCTGGCAATGCCGAGCTGACATGATATCAAACTATGACTCGGGAAAGAAGCGGGGTAATTTTGATAGACGTAACTAGCGCCAACGTGATATGAGAAATGAAGCTATCCATAACTTGCCAGATGTTTTTGATGACTTGTGATATTTGAAAATCTTTGGAGCTGTAAACTTGTCTGCCTAGGAAATAGGTGAAGCAGGACAGGATGTTCCTATAGGCCTAGAAGTTGCTGATTTTGTGCCAACCTAAAAGGACTCCGATGCCCCCAGAGGAATAAGAGATACCGTGCTGTGGAATATCTTGGGAAAAATGCTGATTCTTGGATGCAACGCTGAACGCAAATCAACGCCTCATGATTCTTCGTGTGCTTCGTTAATGGTGCTGGGCTTCGGTGCGAGTGGTACTGGACCGGCAATCGAGGTTATGGACCCCATACGCTCCTTTGGCGGAGGTTCGTCCTTCATGCAGGCTGTTTCAAGCAAATTAGTCCACTTCCCACTCGTACCGGCATGGCTATGCTTCAGATGTTGCCGAAAATGGTCTGCGCGAAAGAACTTCTTGGCCTGGTTGCATTCTCCAAATTTGTGCACATGAGTCAGATGTTCGGTCCGAGCATCCCAGTTTGGAGGAAGTGGGAATTCTTCTCCGCAATAACCACACACTTCGGCCATGCCAGGGTGGTTAGGCGATGGGTGGAATGCCGCGTGAACGCCCGCCAGAGCTGCGCACGACCAAGAATGACGCCGAAGATGGAGAGAATTCTGGTGGCGCTCAGCTTCGTTCTTGTTTTTGAAGCGATTGTGACAGAACTGGCAGGTATACTGCTTCTCAAGCTCGTGGACACTATAGACTGCGTCAGCGTGCTTCAACGAAATGGCGGTGGACGGCCGGGTGCAACCTACCGCAACTCCTCTTCAGTGTCAAACTTCTTGGGCTTTTTAGGACAACACTCGCAGATGTAAGCGCCAGCGATGCGGCCCGCAACCGAGTTTTGTCGCGATTGCAGGATGCTATCCGTTGACATTTTTCGCAATTGAGGATGGTCGTTCTCAGGGTGGCCTGGATGGTGGTGTGGTCTCGATAACGACCCACGCGGGCTAGGGTTTAGTGACCTACTGCTAGCTGCATATGGCGAGGCGGGGCCTAAATCCGCATCCGCCGAGGGAGACAGCGCACTAGGCGAAAGACGTTGGTCCCCGCTATAACTAGTCAGGCTACTGGCGGCGGAGAAGCCAAACGACGAAGCAAAGGAAGCAGTACGTTGACTACCGAGGCTGGAAGCTGAGGAGAGCGACCCTTGTGCGGCCGAGAAACGTGGTGCGGGCGGCGGACGGTTGCCAAGCACTTGTGCCGAGCGCAGGTGGTACAAGTCAGTATTGCCACCACCGGTCGGTCGATCTTCGCGCGCTGCTTCCGAAGGTGGAGAGGAAGCACGTCGCTTTAGACCGCCTTTTGGAACCGTTTGATACTCCTCGGACCCTGCCGAGCTACGGTCGTTGATATTCAGGTCGCGCATACCGCTCTCTTCCATACCGGATTCAGTTTCCATGGAAATGCTATTGTCGCGGCTGCCTCGATGCGCCGAAATCCCGTCATCCAATGTCCCGGGCGTAGAAATACTGCCGAATCTCCGTTGATGGAAGTCTGCCGATCCAGATTCAAAACCAGGACTGCGAAAGCCCGAGTAGCTTGGAGAAACAACACTAGAATTAGACCAACGTGATATGGGCGATTCCAGCGAAGATTGCAAGCGGTCGGGCACGGAGAGTGGTTTCAGTTTTCCGTTCAGCTTGTTGAACGATGCATGTGCGATGGGTGCGGATTCTGAGGTGGTGGTAGGAAGTGGTGGTGCGGTTGTCCTCGTAGGCGTACTGGGGCCTCCAATCTTGGAGAGCAGTTGCTTGTCGTAGGCTTTGGACGAGTTTTGCAGGAGGTGTCCTACTTGGTGCTCGCTCTCGAACCTGAAAAAGGTAATGTTAGCGGCTGCAGGTGGATGGGGATGATTTGGACGTCAGACATGCATTACGCATGCGCTGCTGACCGTTTTTTTTTTCGACCACTTGACCGGTGTTTGGTGTCCTTGACAGGTTCAATTCCAGCTCGTTCCGTTCTTGGAAACAACGCAAGACGATCCTGAAAAGGCCCAAAGACGTGCCAGGTGTTTGGAAAATCAGAGGGCAGCACAGCGGTATTTTCCGTCGAGTGACAAAGGGGAGAGCATCGGGGGATCCGACGAGGCAAAAGGGAGTCGCAAGACGGGTGCCTGGTTCTTACCTGTGATTCGAGTGCTTCGACCGGGGTTGGCCGCTGTAGTAATCTTCATCGCTGATGTCCAAGCTCTCGTTGTCGTCAACAGACCGGGAGTCGGATGACCACCGGCCAGAGATATCGTGGTCCAGAAGCATAATGGCGTTGTCAGCTCCATTCAGCAGGCTTGAGCCGTGTTTGATTGGGACATGACGAAAACTCTTGAAGCCAGTGTCCCTGGCAGAGTTTCTGTGACCGAATGCCCAGCCAGGATCCACACCGCTTCCGCTGAGTTCCTCGCCAATGTAACGCGGTGGCGGTAACGGAGGGGGCACGCCCTCATGGCGTGCGTGGGGAATGGCCATGGCTCCCGAAGGGCTTGGGTAGGCGGCGGCGACGGGGGGGCGGTGATGGTGCGGGAGCGAGTGATGGTGGTGGGAGGCAGAAATGCGTATGCTCGGGGTCGAGGATGAGGTGGGCGACATGGTCATATTGGCGGTGAGGTCCCGGTGCGGTCCCGGAGCAGGCGCAGGTGCAGGCGCTCGTCACCACCAGGGCCACTGGGGCAGCTGAAGCGGGTGGTCGCCACAGGAATGCCGCAGGTGTGGCGAGCGCAGGGTCAGTGGACGCAGGCTCAGGGAGACAAGCAAGGACGGGAGCAGAGGAGAGAGGTGGGGTGAGGTGAGGCGGGCGGCCGTGCCAGAGCGACAGCTGACGCACGCAATAAAGCGCGGTCGCGGTGGGCGAGCGGGCGGGCGGGCAGGCGGGCTAGAGGTGAGGCCAGAGACCAAAGAGAGGGCGAGCCTGAGCTGTGGGGGCGGCAGGCGGCGCAATGCCAACGCTAACAGCCGCACAATTCCAGCCCTACGAGCTAGAGCTAGAGCCGTGCGGGCTGCGGTTACTTGCGACAGTCTGCTTCTGGACGTGTCGCCGACGAGCTGAGTCGAAAAGAGGATGGTGCACCGCCACAGACGTGAGGCGCAGCTGCAGCGTGCGTGGGTTGGGCTGGTGCTATACGGCGCTCAGGGCGTTGGCCATGCAGGAATGCAGGAGCGCAGCGGACGGCGATGCTTCTGAGCGCTGGCGACGAGCGTGTTCTGGCAGCCAGCGGACGGACAGACGGACAGACGGACAGACAGACAGACAGCAGGGAGGCAGGCAGGCAGACAGGCGCGAGCTTGGGCACGGCGCGCTGGTCCTGGGGTTCCTTAGGGAGCCGGCAGCAGCAGCACTAGCATGGACTGGCCGAGACAGACGAGAGGGAGCCCGCGAGTCGGCGAGGGCGGGCGCAGGCGCGAGAGAGGAGGAGAGGACAAGACGGAGCTGCCAGCAGATGCTTTTCTCCTCTAGCAGCGGTGGCAACGGCGACGGCGACGCGGGCAGCAGCAGCAGCAGCAGACGGGGAGGACTGAGCTTGAGCTCGCTGCATCCCACGGGGCCCTTCGCAGCATAAAGGTCGTCCCTCTTGCCCTCGCACACCCCCCGGCAAAGCCCGTTGAAAGCAGCCGGGCCAGACGATTGGCCGCGGGTCAGCCATGCCAGCACGGATCACGGATGGTTTGGTCGACTCGGCGGAGGCTGCAGGGGTCAAGCCATGGGAGGGCATGGGGAGCAAGCCAGCCCTTCGACCTTACTCGACCTTGGGCAGTTCCACGCCGCCGGTTTCCAGAAAGTCTGCCGGAAATCTCAGCAGAGCCCACGCACACGCCCCAGGAGCGGTCTGTATGCTGCAGCTGCACCCACCCTCGTCCCGTGTGGTGTCGTGCCCGTGGTCCGGCCGTGTGTCGCCGTCGACAAGCGCGAGCGAGCCCGAAACGGTCCCAGGAGACGGTAGCGGGAGCTGGAGCTGGAGCTGGAGATGGGCGCCGGCCGATGGGGCGGGCAGGCAAGCAAGCAATCAATTCGTAGCCCTTCGTCCGCCTGCCTGCTCCTGCACGGCACGCCGTCATAACTGACCTCTCGACGGGTTGCGCCAGACTTGGACCCCGGCGGCTGGCCGTGGGCAACAACGAACGCGCCAGCGGGCGTCACGCCTTGGGACGTCCTGGGACCGTCTCCACCGCCTTGCAGTGACGCCTGGGCCTGAGGCCTGCATCCACACGTCGTCCTTGTCGGCGGGTAGCGGACGGGAAGGCAGAGGGTCCGCGCGTGATTAGAGAGCTTTGCATAGGGCTGGCTCGTAATTTCTCGGAGCGGGTGATGGCCTCACGGCGCGCGCTATTCCTTGCGCCCTGTCTTGGCAGCCCTTCGCTTCTGGAGCCCAGTTACTCACTCCAAGCCCAAGGCACTGCAGCACGCCCGCACGCTGGGCTGGGCTGGGCTGAGGGAGGGCTGCATTGTTGGCGCTGCCAAACACACAAGCCGTCTGCTCATGGCCCTCATGGCCCTCATGGCCCTCATGGCCCGTCGCCGCACTGTACGATACCGTACTGCACTGCATGCTGCCTCGCTCCAGACGGCACGGCAATAGCGGCGGAGAGCAGAAAAGCACATTATTCACCCGGCTATAACACAGTTGCTTTCCATCCAGAGCCCACTTGCTGTCTTCTCATCCGACGATCGACGCGTCCGCGGAGCAGACTCAACGTCTCCGGTAATGCTCGACGGATACCATGTCACACCTCGCCCGACCGCGAGTCAAGCCCTCAGACGTGCGAGACCATGACCGTCACTTTTGTTAGCCAGGGGGTTGGGATGAGTGTCCCAAGGCCACCGAGTCTGCGCACTGCCAGCGACCTCTGTCACTCTGTCGATACAGCAGGTCAGGCGCCCCTTCACCACAAGATTGTACGTGCCCTCTTGCTTGACCCTGCTAGCACTTCGGAACATTTCCTCCGCGCGTGCTTGTGCGCCCTGAGAGAAGCTCACATCTCACCGTGTCCCATCCGGTCATGGTTGACGGTTCCGTGTGAGCAATCGAGTGCTCGAGTGCTCGAGTGCTCAAGTGCATAGGGCTGAAAACATCAAAACGCCACATGCATGGGCGGGAGGTAGACACGGTTCGGCCAATCTGCCTCGCCCATGTGAGTCCTTTAGCACTTGATTTCATATTCATACTCGCACCCTTTGGTTGGCTACCGACGGCGCCGTGCTAGCGGGAGGCTCGGTAAAAATCTGAGCTCATCGCGCGCTATGACTCTCCACCTCCCACAACCCACCGCTGCCGCCTACCAGCCAGTCTCGTCCTCGACTTCCGAACAGCTTTCCCGAACGTTGCGGCTTGCGTGCGTGCCACATCTGGCCGTCATGGCGCTCATCGATAAAGTCCCTGGCGACTTGAAACTCTACATTGGCGGGTACTCTACCCTTGACTCTTTTACTGTTTTGCGTGCGTGCGTCGAGAGCTGGATGCTGACGAATCACCATTAGCATGTTCACATTGCGCCGGCGTGACGCTCTCCGGCAGGCTAACATCACCCACGTGCTATCGGTGTTGCGAACGCCTCTTGACCAGAACCTGTTCAGCCCCTTCCAGCACAAGGTGGTCGAGGTTGACGATACCGAAGACGAAAACCTGCTAGAACACTTCCCCGCGACCAACCGTTTTATTCAGGAGGGTCTTGACGGTGGTGGCGGAGTGCTCGTGCATTGGTAAGTTTAGATCCCTTTGCAGCTGAGACCTGCATATTCAACTTTCGACGCCATCTCAATTTGCCCCTTCTGGCAAACATACCGCCTTCGCGGGAAAAGGGGCTGGGTGCGCAGCTCGGTCTTTTTTGCACTGCTGAAATTGTTCTGTCCACGCGTCGTGCATTGCATTGCGTTTGCATTTTTTTGCTCGTCACTACCTTCCACCTTCAGAGAGGGGCATACATTGCATGTTTGCCACACCATCTTGGCACACCACTACGTCAAACGTTCAATATGCCAACTATGTGTTCTCTAGTGCCATGGGAAAGTCCCGATCGGCCACATGCGTCATCGCCTACCTGATGCAAAAACACCACATCGGCCCCCTTGATGCCTTGTCCTACTTGCGACAAGCACGATCCATTGTTGAGCCTAACCCAGGCTTCATGGAACAGCTAGAGCTCTACGGGAAGATGACGACCCCTGATGAGGTCGAGGATGCGCCTGCTTACCAAAGATGGATGTATCAGCGGGAACTAGAACTCAGTCGTGCTGTCGGTGAAGCGCCTACCGCAGAAAAGATTCGCTTCGAAGACGAGCACATTTCCGATGAGACTGCAGACTTCGAGCTGAGGTGCCGCAAATGCAGGTCAGCCCACCCTTTCATGGAACATGCGTCCTCATCTTCCCCCTTTGTCGATGCTGATTCGAGCATAGACGACGGCTTGCAACATCTCAGTATCTTGACTCTCACAGCGTCTCCACAACAGCTGCCAAACGAGACGCACCCCAGTCTGCAATGGACCAATCTAGAAATTGCGCCCACTACTTTCTGGATCCACTGTCCTGGATGCGACCTGAACTGGAGCAAGGCAAACTTGACGGCCGGCTAGAGTGTCCAAAGTGCCACACTAACGTAGGGAAATACGCATGGCAAGGCATGCAATGCAGCTGTAACACGTGGATTGTACCCGGTATCAGCCTTTCCAAAAGCCGAATTGACCAGGTCAAAAAGGCAGTCGTTTCCGAGATTCGACGCCCCCCTGGATTGCAAGTATCAGCACCGGTCAACGCCAACCCTGCGAGGCAGAATTTATAGGACTCGAGACCAAATTACATTGACCCCCCACACAAGGGGATCCTCAGCGAAAAAATGAATCTCCGCCTCAAGGGCCACTTGCATTAAGGAGCTGGCCGATCTCCAGCACGAAAGTGATTGTATACGTATGTATATGGTCTGAGCCATGCCATCGCGTGGCTAGTGCGCCTTGTTCGACCGGCCAGGACCCACCACCGCTCTCGATCAATCCAAATAGTAAGGCATTACACATAGGTATTAGTGCTCCGAGCGGAGCACATACCGAAGTTCCCACAGTACCCATCTGATGCAATGGGTCTGAGCTACTACGGCATGATCCAGAAGGCATCTGCCGCACCTGGAACGAAATCACATTCGCCTTGTGGCCGCCTTGTGGCCGCCTAGATGTTCATGCACTTACAGCGGCTAGTATCCTGTAGTCAAGCACAGCATCTCCAGGCGAATAAGAAAGATGCCTCGCTCATACTTCACACAGCTGCTTATTAGCCACCGAAATACAAATCTACTGAAACTGTCAAATTGCAACTAGATCTCGTTCTTGTCTGTGCACAACTCCCGTACGCTGTCCTAGCCAATTGCTGTCGAATGTGCCATAGGGATTGAAACTGCCCAGGTGGTAAATTTGCACGCCGAGTCCCTCACCCAGTAGAGGACGTCCACACCTAGGAATGGGGACCCATTCCCCCCTTTCCTTCTACAGGTCGCAGCGTAGGCAAACGTTCGAAATACACTAGCGAGCCTGTTCTAGAGCCAACACGTCAGTAGTACATAATCAGTCATTGATAGTCAAGGAACTGATGATCCCTGTCGTGATTGTTCTGGCTTTACCAGATTATGTATCTGGCAGCTGTATCTCCTTTCCACCTTCCTACTTTGAAGAGTGGCTTGCTTTGGGCATGTGTCAACGGCCATTCGCGTGCGAGCTTCCAGAGCACGGGCAAGAAATAAGGAACCGTATTTTTCCTGTGAATGCACCCCGTCACCAGACAGTCTGTATGTAGGGGACGTATGCGGGTAGCCTTACCCGTCACCCGGACCATCTGGCCGGTAAGTTCTGAGGATCGGAGACGCATGTCTCTACAGCCTAACATGCCTTTCCAGCGTATGAGGTTTTCAAGACCAGGCCCTAGGAGCCGACAGCCAATACCGTCAGCCCTGGTGATGTGTTTGCGCAAGACTTCCCCAATCCGGGAGCATGTGGACTGTGCAGCAATTTCAGAGTGCTACGGGAATACGCTTCACAGAAGACCTGCCCGAAGGCGTCATGGTCGTGGGTGTTATCAGGCCGCGGGCTAACCTAATTTCTTCCTTCCACCCTCGACCGTGACTGCCGCCATTAATCAACTCCAGGGCACTTTCCTTTCCACCACCAACGCGCTGCATGTCTCAGTTGACGAGGCAAGCACGACCCTCAATCCCTTTAGTTGAATGCCCGGCTCTCTTCCTACCGCAGCCGCTTTTCCCCGCCTTAGCAGCTCGTACCACTTTGACCATAAACACCGGCTGTTATCTGCGCCCACGCGCCCGCGCTTGCATCTTCCCAAATTCTATGCATTCCTCTCGCTCGCCTGGGAGGCCTACCAACACCGACTACCACTCCTTAGCCCTTCATTCGCCTCCAGTGCCCACAGCAAGCCCGGGAGCAACGGCAGATTGACAGCACAGCTCACCGCACGGTCGATCCTAGGCTGTTCTGCCCGCCTGCGGGCGGGTAGTAAGCGATGCCCACACGGCAACGGTATCTCCCGTGCGCCTCGTCCCATAATCAGACGGACACAGACTGGCCGAGCAGATCACGGTGCATAGCTATGGCGTCCACTTGCATGCGAGCCGATCCGCCTTGGTACTTGACCCAGCACAGCGCGCGTCCTGCCCTACTTGTAGGGCGAACACGCCCTGAAGTATGCAGTCTGATGTGGGACCGCTCCATTCGCAGCCATGTATGTGCAGCACGGGCAGCTGACGGACGCAAATAACCTGCAAAAGAAGCGCAACAGACGCCGAATCCCTCTACCCTCGGTGGGATCTTGGCATCCTCCTCCGCGCCTCTCGATAGATGGCAAACGACCGAAAATTGGGGATCCTTCCGCGCTTGGACACAAACAAACAATAGCTCCAGCAGCGGATATCCGTGACCGAAGAGAGCTCCTACCAGCCTCGTAAGGCGTATGACACGAGCGTCTTCCTTCGCGCGTATGGCGGAACGTGCTTTGCATGCGCGGCTCGCGCTTATGGGTTGCATGGTGCGTCAACAGATGTTGGTTCAGAAAGGAAGGTGTGTGTGTCTCTGTTGCCCTCCCCTACGAATAATGTCTCACAACGAGGCAGTGGGAGTTCCAAGAAACTTGACCTACCATCGTTGGCCACGCCTAGGCAAACGATCATCCACATATCCATTAGCCCGGGTGCTTCGTCGAACGCGCCGTGGCCTGCAGGTGTCACCTACAGGTCTTCGCTGAGACTTGGAGCCCGCGGCGCCAACCGTAGGGCCCGGACGCCTGCTGACATCCGTCAGACTATACGATGTCTGTGTGTATTGAAACCGCGCGGATCGCGAGTTCCTCCCTCTTATGTCGATTTTCGATTTGCCGACCTCCCATCCGATGGCTTCCCCTTGGTTGATTTCCAAGCGACGCTGGCAAGGTCGCCGCGTGCAAACCCCCACGGATGACTCCTTTGCGGAGATGATGCCCATGCTGGCTAAGGGCTCCCTAGGGCTCCCTCAAGCCCCCTTCGACTGCCATGCCGAGGCGCTCGGAAATTTTCCTCTCAGGATTCCCGCCGTGGGAGTGTGGATCCCGCTAAGATCGGGAACGTTGGCCCATAACGCCACAAGCTGATGAACAATATCCGTTTTCATACAGACAACGACAAAACAAGACGACGAGAGGCGGTAGGCCCACAATTCTAACCTCGCTTACAAGTCGGCTTCCTGGTTTAAAAAGTCGTCGGTTGGCATGGTCTGTTACCAAGGCCCAAATAACAAGCGTTGGCCTCTTGTTTGGGATGGTGACCCAATAAAATAGTAATAATGGAATAACATGATGGCACTATAAGAGCAACGCTAACAAGAATCCCTGGAACACCGAATCGCCAAAACCTTCCGAATCCTTTTGTATAGTATACAGTCCCAATAATAGCGAATGCTGTCGCGTCATGGCATAGCTCTTGCTAATTATTTCACAACCTGACATTAGCCCCAATGCTGCCACCTTTGAACCAAATGTCTTCCCTCCAATTTCCAATGCGGATACCCACATTGGCGAAAGCACTCAATCTTAACGTTCCTCCTAATGCCTTCTTGATCGCTTCGTAGCCGACGCTACCCAGACTCCAGTCCACCGGAAGCCGAGGGGTTTCTGACAGACCGGGTGGGACCGCAAAAGGTAGATCGTAGAGAATCTTACCTGAAGGGTGACCTTCATAGAATGCGGTGGCGTTGAGCGTGGTGATGTACAATGTCGTGGAGTTGAACGGCGAGGCAAGCGTGAAAAGTGCCGTGGACGATATGATGTGCATGGTTGCCTGACGGATGAAGTGCGGCTGCTTGTCTTCCGAATCGTCGCCGTCCCCATCCCCATCGCCAGGCTTTTTGGGCGTAGAGAGATGGGGTGCAGACAGGGTGATTGGGAAGTTTGAAAGCACGGCGCCCAAGGCAGGTTGAGAGGGAATGGTGCCATTGTGCGCTTGTAGTGTGAGGGAGACGTTGTACCCTAGATTGTTTAGCTCATGTTGGTGATCAAGGTTGACGGAGCATACCAGATATGTATTGTGAGAGAAGCTGTCTCCCAACTACTCGACCCGATGCCCCGCTATGCGTGAATGGATCCCATACAGCCGTCACTATCAAGTCGGTGTTATTTCCAGGGTGGACGTGGATATCTTTCGCGACCACCTGTCCAAGAACTGTGCCATTAACAAGAATGTTGACGTTGAAGTAAGGCACGGTAGCTGAATAGTTTGTTGGGTTCGTGACATTGACGTTGGCTTGCAGGGTGATTGATGTGCGCGACGTGTCTACGATGGACAGACTGTCGACCTTGGGAGAAAGAGAGCTGATATCGTGGCCCGCTCCGCCGCTTCCAATCGCTGAACCGCTCAAGTTAGCAGATGCTACATAAGTGGTGCGCTGCATGGATCACGAACAGGGTCACGAACGTTTGACTGGGACCACTCCCTCGGCGGGTATGTCCCGCACCGCAAATGCGCCAATGGGAGTATCGACTTTGACGCTAACGGCAGCCTTGACTTTCATGGTGACTGCTTTACCTCCGAAGATGAGCGCCTGCACGACTTCACTGAAGAGATCATCGTCTAGAATCTCGATGGGAGCCTTCTCGATGTCGGACTGGACCAAGAGGGAAGGGCCCTCAGTACCGTGAGCATCAATCCTGGTGGAGTTTGCGTGCTGCCACTTCTGAAGGTCGAGTTTTCCCAGGATCTTGCCGTGGTAAAAAATGTCGGCGTCGGCTTTGACGCGGTTCACGTCTAGAGGGAAATTCATCTCGTTTGGAATGTTGATGTCCACCTTTACTACAGCTGAAATCTTCGGTGCCGCTTCGGGCGTTCCGGGATTAGCGAATGGCTCGGGCAGGTGGAAGTGCACGTCTGCTAAGGAGAAGTTCTTGATGAGATTGCCCATGTCACGGCCGGCTAGAGGGACAGGCACTGTAATATCCTTGAGGAGATCGTGTGCCCAAGATGGAGTGTCTGGGTCAGGAAATTTGCAGCAATTCAAGTAAATAGTAGCATCTTGGCCGTGCATGTAGTCACCCAGTAAGGAGTCGAGAGGAGACTTGGCCGAGTCGGGGCAGACTTCAACAAGGGCGTCTGGCAACTTCTCAACCCGGCCAGTAACGTTCACCTTAAGGTCAGTTTGTGGTTCGACTTGAAGCTTTGCGGACTCAGCCGTCCCAACCATGATGTGAGTATCTGACTCAGAGCAGCCGTCAACGAGAACGTCGACAGCTACAGGGGGTATGGTAAGTTGTACTGGGAAATTATTCGATACCACAATGGAGGCATCAGCGCCCATGCCTTTGTGACCTTCTCTGGCTTCCCGAAGATTCAGCTTGGTGATGTTATAGCGAGGGAGTGTCGGAAGCTTATTTCCTGCAGATCACAACTGGTTAACACACAGATGCACTTCGATTCTCGGCCTAGCCTTACCATTGAATACCAAAGATTCCTCAATAGTTTGCTTTCCGATATGGATCAGCCCAGATTTGAGGGGAATCTCGGCTTTGCCTTTGATACGGATCTGGTCCAAACGTCCTTCTATCCAATCGTTTGCTACATTGCGAATGCCATCGAATTCCCCAGGCTCCACGTTGGCGAAGAATGAAACATGAGTAGTATGGCCATCGCGGATGTTGACCTTGATAGATGGCACCTTTGCAGTACCAACCAGGATATTCCCATATTCCGGAAGGTAGACGTCTACCTCGGTGGGACCGCTCTCAACTTCTCTTGCAATCCATGTGCCAAAGCGGCCCAGGTTGCGCACACTCTGCTTCTTCACTTTCGAAGCATCCATTTTGAAATCTCCTTCCACTAAAACTTTCACCCCACGGTCTGTCAAGGAATCTAATGACAACTTTGTAGGCTTAAAATCGGCGGCTTGCATGGCATACTCTTCGATGCCTTCGGTCGCCAGAAACCCGAGTATTATAAATACTACCCCAACGCATAGTAGAAACAATGCTAATATACTAGGCCATCTCTTTCGCCATAAAGACGTCTTTGAGCTCTTGGAACTTGTCGAATTGTTGCTCAGCGAGCGCAACAACGATGTGGTGGCGGTCGCCTGTTCCTGTTCTTGGACGTCTTCATTATCGCTTCCATCATCCCTTGCCAACAATGGAGTTATTTCTGACGTCCTACTTGAGCGCTGCGAGCGCGAGGATCGGGAGGACCGGCCTGACTTGTGCGAAGTAGGCCGGGAGCTAGGCGTGCGAGTCGAGGCCCACTGGCCGTCGGGCGTGTCCATGGTGGTGGGGGTTACGGGCAATGCGGAACGCAGAAGCCTGCTTCTATACGATATGGTTCATATGTACACGCGAAGATGGAAGGGCTTGAGGAAGAGACAGCGATGGGTGGCGAGCCGCGAAGCAAGCTGCGTTGCGAGATAGCGGGCGTCATCCAGGCGGCTGAGTTGCACGCGCCCAGAGGCGCTAGCAGGGAACCCCAATGCGGCAGCGATTTTGACCCCAGATTCGCGTGACGCATGAGCTGCACCGTGCGAAAAAAATCACAGCAAGCATATGACTCTTGCATTGACACGTTTGTTCTGTAAATCCCCAATTGTTTCTGTAGAGCTCCAGACATTTCATCACAAGAAAATGCCGTCCTTTCGTCCTGCCACAAGCAGCTTTCGAAGCTTGCTTCGCTCACCATGCCGTCACTCATCCTCGTCCTCTTCCCCCACTGCTCCTCCGACATCACCCTTCGCTCCGCGACATCTGCTGTCTATAGCTGATCTGACACCTACCGAGTTCACCACTCTCGTTCGAAATGCATACAAACACAAAATTGACATCAAATCCGGAAATGGCACCATCTCACCCCATCTGCAACGTGCATTGGCTGGGAAAACTGTTGCCATGACTTTTAGCAAGCGCAGCACGCGTACAAGAGTTTCGACAGAGGGAGCCATTGCAGCCCTGGGCGGCAGTCCTATGTTTCTGAGTAAGGACGATATTCAGTTAGGCGTATGTCCATTCCTTTCAGCTCATCATCGCACCTCGCGCTGAACATCACTAGGTTAATGAGTCTCTATATGATACTTCACTCGTCCTCTCAAGCATGACAGCTGCCATTGTCGCTCGTGTCGGCCCGCACTCCGATGTAGCTGACCTCGCAAAGCATTCCTCCGTTCCTGTCATCAACGCTCTCTCAGACCTCTACCATCCTATGCAAATCATTGCCGACTTCCTCACAATAATTGAAAGTTATCCATCAAGCTCCAAGTCATCTCTGGGGCTGGAAGGGATGAAGATTGCATGGATTGGTGATGCGAATAATGTACTATTTGATCTTGCTATTGGTGCTACCAAGCTAGGTGTGGACATTGCCGTTGCAACCCCCAAGGGGTACGAAATCCCTCAAGCCATGCGCAGCATCATTGAGCAATCAGCTGCTACAGCGCCGAAGCCTGGAAAGCTCTTCGAGACTACCATACCCGAGGAAGCGATCAAGAACGCTGACATCTTGGTCACGGATACCTGGGTGTCCATGGGTCAGGAAGAGGAAACAGCAAGGAGACTGAAGGCTTTTGAAGGCTTCCAAATCACCTCTGAACTTGCAAAACGAGGAGGCGCCAAGGACAATTGGACCTTTATGCACTGCCTTCCACGTCATCCTGAAGAGGTCAGTGACGAGGTATTCTATGGACCCAGGTCGGTAGTGTTCAGGGAGGCGGAGAATAGGCTCTGGGCCGCCGTGTGTAAGTGATTCTATGTCAGAGCTATTTCGATTGTTTCGCTAACGTGATATAGCGACCCTAGAATCGTTCGTTGTAAACAAAGGAAAGATCGAATGAAAATAGTTGTCATGTTTTGTCTTAAGATACTTTCGCAGGTCGGGAGGTTCCGTATGTAAGCTTTGTTTGCAAAAGTCTTCGGAAATTTCACTGTCATGCTACCATTATGAGCTCGGCCAAGATATCCTTCAATAAACTACGTGTTGTGTGTTCTAGCTTTCACACGTGGAGGTTGATGCCTTTCACGGTGTAGTCAATAGCATGAATTTAAAACACCACCCCCCAAAAAACAGATTCCAAGTTCAAAATTATTGATTAAGCATTCTTCTGCGAAGGCATACAACACTTAAGCGTCAATGGGTGTTATTTTGTCTACTACCACTCCCCTTGTATATTATACGGAGCGGCTGAAGCTCACATGAAGATCGCCTAACCAAATCGAGGCAATGCTTGTTCAGCGGCGCAACACAGCTGCCGTGCACATACGAAAAATGTCGCAAACGCGCTGTACGTAATGGAAGCAGCTCTTCCAAGGACTGAATAGGCAGCTGCTGAGCACCGCAATCGACAGTGTTCAGATAAACTGCTTGATTTGGTTACATTTAAGGGAATATTCAACCTCGTTTTTTGATCAAGGCGAGATGCTGCGCCTGTTCTTCACGTGTCACATGCTGGGGACTGGAACAAAGGGATAGTCGATATGCATGTGCCAGGGACTCTACAATCGATGGAAACGAAAGAATTACTCGATTTGGCATGTTGAATGGGGCGTTCACGGGCATTTTTGGAGTTGTTGGGAATCCACATCTGACGAACCCAGACCGTGTGTTAAGAGCGTGGGTGTCATGCGCTCTTTTGGCTTATAATAGAATAGGTGGGGAGATTTTTGGAAGATCGGGCCCATGGGATCCAAGACTTAGGCTTTCCTCAACAGTCGCGGACGAACGAGAGAATGGGTCAATGGCGTTAATGCTTTCACTCGAGGACCTTGAGTATCGCATACTTAGCCTCTTTCACTTGTAGTCCATTACATTCACATTTACCTGATGAATATGGCTGCACCTGTTGTGCGGTCGAGAAAACCAAATCCCAGATTCTCTGTGGACGCCGACCTCTCTTTCGAAAGATACGCTGGTGTGTTATTAGATACCGGATGCAGTTTCACGAGACCCCAGCTTATCTTGCTCACCAAAGATGGATGCCTTGGCCCTTACAGAGGCAAATGCATAAGCCAACAAGGCTTCGGGTTACGATTAAAGTATTGCCAAGAAGTCATATAGCCAGCATCGTTTACGTTGAGATGGAGTAACAATGTCATCCGAATAGGCTTCACTCGGATGATCAGAAAGACAAAGAGCGTCAAATCAAGGAAATCTCATTGCACTAAGCGGCCATCCTTCCACACACACACACCATATATACCCCAAACGCTATTTATCCGACTCATGAGACGCCAAAGCGGAAAGGGATATCCTACAAACCCCGTACCTGAACCTTGTTGACAAAAAGCGGTCGATGGTTGCAATCAAGCCTCATTGCTATCAATCTTAGCTGCAGTATCAGCAACTTCACCTGCCGTCTTGGCAGCTTCTGCGTCTGAGGTGGAGGCTTCGGGTGCAGAAGCAACACTCGCACCTACAATTTTCTTGACTACTGCGACAGTTCCATCGGGGCTTCCCGACTCAGCAGCAAGCACCTTCCCAGACTTGTCGACCACGAAGACGCCGCGCTTTGCGCTCTTAGGCCCCTTCAACCCTATGGCAGAGACGAGAGACTGGGACGGGTCGCAGAGAAGTGGATAAGGAAGGCTCTGCTTCGTCTTGAAGGTGGTATTCGACTTGGGACTGTCGGTAGAAAGGCCATAGATGGCGAGGCCGCCAGCCGTCAGGGGTTCGTACGAGTCGCGGAAGAGGCATGCTTGCTTAGTGCCTATTGCGCTGGCGGTCAGTAAATCGCGCACTGAACGCGTTCGCGAGGCTTGACCTACAACCGGGTGTGGAGGCCTTCGGGTAGGTAAACAAAACGACGCCACTCTTGCTCTCCTCGACAAGCTTCGCGAGGGTCGTCTTGGTTCCCTCGTGCGTCTCGACCTCACCACCAAAGTCGGCGAGCGATATAGTCTCGCCAACCGTGGGCGCGCCGCCGGCTGGAGCAGCGGCAGCCTGGCCATTGGTCTTGCCTGTGACGGCCTCCTTGACGGCCTCAACCTTCTCGACAACGGCCTCTTTCACCTGGGCAGCCTTAGACTTGGACTTGGGGGCAGCCTTCTTCGCCGGGCGCACAGGCGCGGGCGGGGGTGTCTTGCGCTTGCGCAGCTCGACCATTGTGGATCGCGTAGAGAAAATGTAGGGCTATGGGGGTCAGAAGGGTGTCGCAGAAGGAGAATGGGCGAAGGGGACGGGACAATGGGCAGAAGTAGGCGAGGACGCAGGAAGGAGGCTGGTATCAAGTCGGACGGAGCTGGGTGGCTGCGCGAGAAAGTGGTGCTGACATATACTGACCTTGGTATCACGCCCGGCTATCTATGTGCAGCGTACGACGGGGGCCCGAGGACAGGAGCGAGCAACAGCACTGGCAAGAGGGCGATGATGGATTGTTTGGAGGACGCGCAGCCGTCAGGGCACAGTGGTATGGTGGACGTCGAGCGAGTCCAGCCTCCTCCCTTGGCAGACGTCCATAAGGACATTAGGCAGATTAGTCTGCCGGCGTTTGATTCAGCTGGCCGGAAGCACTTGGGCAAGACATGCAAGCTGATTGGAGGTCTGGCGGCATCCGGGGTTATGAGGAGGTGAACGGCAGGCGTGCTGGGTGAGGCTGCCCGTTGGTCTGGCGCTAGCCCGACCGGGCCGTCGCTGACGAACCGCCCGAGCTTGCTGGACAGCTCGCTCGCCGCCGCCTCCACTCCCTCGACTGTCTCTGCTGCGGAGGCCCTGGTGTGCTTCCATTTGACGATACACGCGACCGCGACCACACGACGCCTGCGTCTCTGTCATTCTCGAATCATCGTCTTGCTCCCGACGGGCGGCTCCACCTCCAATGAACCCCGCTTTGCGCGTGCTCTTGCAGCCACCCCCATCCCAGATGGCTGGTACCTGCTGCATCCCATCCACCCTCCACATTTCTTCCGTCGCTCTGCACTTCAGATGCCACCCTGAAATTGCCCCTTCTCATCGTGCTTTCTTTCGGCATCAACCTGCCAACTGACCCTCGCCAGAATGTTCAAGGTGGAAACTATTGCGCAAACTGTGGAGCCGAGCCACTCCACATCGCGCACATCGGAGCATGCTCGCCCAAAATTTTAATATGCTCCGGCTGTGATTCGACCATTGATCTGTAAAGACCTTCTGACCGTGCTCCATCTGTGCGGGTACCATGGCTTCGTCTTCTTCAACCATGCTTTTTAGCAGCTCCGATCGGAGCTTCAGATGTGGAGAATATATATGCTCACTTGAATCCATTCTCTATTTCCGCCTGTTCTTGAACGCACTTGTCGCCTTCCTACCGTCGTGATATGCCATTGTCTTCTAGCATGCCACCCAACAATCCTATCACTCCGGTGGAGACTGCGTCCGCGAAAGATACTGTACTTACGCGCGGTTCTTCGAACGAAAAGCCGCACGAACCAAATACCTGTACTGCTTCAGATGGCGTAGTCGCTCTCGAAGCTCAAGTCGATGATCGTCCCGATCACGACGTCTTTGGCGATGAAACTAACGCTGAGGTTCATTACAAGACCTGTGAGTGGTGGTATGTAGCCTACCGCTCTGATGAAACATATGAAGTAATCGAGCTCCTTTAGGCAAACGGGAATGCTCATGATCGCGGAGACCATATCTCTCGGTGTTTTGGCTCTTCCACAGGCACTCGCAAGCCTCGGATTCGTTCCAGGCATCCTCCTCATCCTCCTACTCGGAGTTGTCGCCTTGTACAGCGGCTACCTTATCGGACAGTTCAAAGTAGCATACCCGGCTACGCAGTCCTTTGCAGACTGCGCCGAACTAATCGCTGGCCCAATCGGACGAGAAATCATGGCTGTTGCTCAAGTTCTGATTCTGATTTTCATCATGGCCGCCCATATTCTAAGCTTCGCAATCGCCTTGAACGTAATCACCGAACATAGCCAGTGCACAGTTTCATTCTCGGCCATTGGTCTCATCATCTCGTTCCTGCTAGGCTTACCCAGAACCTTCAAGAACGTTTCCTACTTATCAATTTTTTGTAAGTCGGCTACTCTGATGAAAGTCTCGTGCTGATTTATATCCAGCCTGTGTTTCGGTTCTCGTCGCTGTCATAATAGCCATGATTGGTATCGCTGTCCAGAAGCCAAATATGGGTAACGTTGTTGCGGTCCGGCCCAATATCTCGGTAGTTCAAGGCATGGGACCAGTTATGAATATCATTTTGGCATTCGGTATGTGTCCTCCAATGATTAAACATCCTTATCTTACGAGTTTACATAGCTGGTCATGTGGCCTACTTCTCCTTTGCAGCTGAGCTTAAGAATCCACGCGACTTCACCAAATCTTTGGCCATGATGCAGATCCTTGCCATCACCTTTTACTTAATTCTGTCATCTATCATCTACTATTACGCTGGCCCTCACGTAGCATCTCCCGCACTCGGCTCCGCATCGCCAGTAGTCCGCAAAGTTGCTTACGGTATTGCGCTTCCTACTATTGTGGTGGCGGGTGTTGTCAACGGCAGTGTGGCATGCAAGTACGTTTATATCAGAACCTGGAAAGGGACGGACACGGTTCATAAAAGAAACTTCAAGAGTATTGGAAGTTGGGTGGCGATTTGCGCCGTGGCATGGATGTGTGCTTGGGTTATAGCAGAAGCTATGCCAAATTTCAATCTCCTGCTAGGATTTATTGCAGCACTTTTTTGCTGCTGGTTTAGCTGTGGGTCCCCTATGGTGATCCAAAATCAAGAACTAATTTGAGTAGATGGATTACCTTCGATTCTCTGGCTATGGCAGCATTTGGATGTTTGCTTATCTACCAAGAAAAACATCGCTCTTACGATGATAAATATTGGCATTTTCCTATTGGGGGCCGCCATGGTGAGTTGACTACCTGTTAAGTACCCCACAAATCCCTTGCTGATAAGCTTTTGTAGTGTGCCTTGGGGCTCTGGTCGTCAGCACACGAACTGCAACAGGGCGCGGCCGGCAACTCATTTTCCTGTGCAGATAATTCTTAAACGATAATTTAACTCGATAGCCAATACCTGATTGTTTCCCGCACACATATGATGAAAGCAACCAGTTTTCACACACTCACACGACGTGCGCACAGTCGCCTTTTCTGCAGTGTAAAAGATATACAGAATGCGATATGAGAAGAAAAGGAAACCTCGGAAAGAAAGACAAAAATTATCCCGAGAGACTCAAAAGGGTAAACCCTCAGTCTCTCTACTGTGCATGACAGAGGGTCCTGTTGTGTTCCTAACTGCTCCGAACCAAGCATCTATCAGGTCACATACGCTAGCCACTTTGATAGTGAACTGTAGAGCATATGATGTGCATTCAAGTGCTAACATTAATGCCCTACATGCATCGTCGTAAGAGACCTCGTGTGAATGGGTGTTAACATAGCTTCCTTGTATTCATAATCCACCGAGAAGCACTTTACTAGATTTCCATAATGATGCTCTGGAATGCAAGATATTTGTGTGTCCGTAAAATAAACAAATGAGTTTTCAAGTCCTGTCAGATGTAATCGAGCGAATCTTCATGGGTGGTCCAGAGGGACCTGTATTATCACACCCGTAGCACTTTTGCTAGACTTTTGAAAACTTTCCATCTCGTCATTCGAGCACATGTCTCAGCAAACAGCATCTTTGGGATTGTCCCGACTTGCAAGAAAAGGTTCAAGTGATAGAGCAAGACAGTCACGTGTTAGCGTTCCACTAGCGTGATCATCGATTTCGTCATATCGGGGTTGGCCTTCAGCTTACACTCACTAGCTAGTTCACATCTTTTCCAATACAGTTGTTCCTGCGTCTCCAAATAACTAAACGCACATCCCAACATCATGTTCACGACTCCGTCAATTACAGCGGAAGGTGCCACCATTGCCGCGACGCGAAAGCGAAAGAAAGCCAGCGGCGCCAATGAGGGTGACGATGACTATCCCACATACGACGACGCCTCACTTCTCAAGAAGCCCAAGATGTTTGATGCCTGCGACAAACTCGACCAGTCTCCGGCCGACATACTAAAGAAGTCGCCCGAGAGAAAAAGCAAGACAAACGAGAATAACGAGGAGAAGCGCCAACGTCGCTTCCGCCAAAAGGCTCCACAGTCTTATCTCGCGGTCAAAGAGCGCGCATTGAGCCAACGACTTACCGTGCTCTCCCGGGAACGTATCGGCACGGAGGAAGTCCCAGAAGAGAAGGTGGTTATGGCGGGATCTACGGGCAATGTGTACACGCAGCGTATCACTCACGTACCAACTTGCGACTGTCCTCATGCGAGAAAGGGAAACCAGTGTAAACACATTATCTACGTGATGCTGCGCGTCCTAAAGGTGCCTGAGAACATTGGTTACCAGTTGGCCCTGGTGTCATCTGAGCTCCGGGACATCTTCAAGAACGCTCCTCCAATCCCGAATGCAGCTTCTGGCAGCGCCGACGATGCCGATGGCGAGACCGATCACAACCGCAAAAAGATTGAGGGCGAGTGTCCTATTTGCTACACCGACTTTGAGCCCAAGAGCGATGACATTGTCTATTGCAAAGCTTCGTGCGGAAACAACGTACACAAGGAGTGCATGAGGGCGTGGAACGCCGCAAAGGCTGGCAAGGCTACCTGCCCGTATTGCCGAGCCCCATGGGAGAACGATGCGGGATTCGGAGGCAAGGTGGACTTGGCGAATGTCAAGGAGACCAGTGAGGGCTACTTGAATGTCGCAGGCGATCTAGGCATATCGCGTGTGAGAGATTACTCGACGTACCATCAGCCTTGGGTAAATGGCTACCGAGGTAGGGGCAGTAACAGGCATCTATACACGAGAAGGTACTAAGCAGGAGGTGAGGCATTGGCGCTTGGAGATTAGGTAAGGGCACAAAATGCGTGCTATTGGAACGGCATCCGACTTCGAAAGAACATGCTCTATTCTGAGTTAGGGAACGCTTGGTGTTCTCTCATGATCTTACAAGTTGGGTCACAGCACCTGAATTTCTTTTGGCACGGAGTCCTGGATCTACTTTTATCACCACATTTATAATGGGTACACGCAGGAAAATCTGGGCTAGGGACAACTCTTCGATCAGATATAGGCGTTAAATGGTGGGTCAAACCGGGTGAACATACTCCTATAAACACGGAGTACTGCCAGAGATGCTATATACCCAGTCATTTCAGATGATTACATGCAATTGAAACAGCGTTTTACCGATTCTATGCTTTGGTCTATGAAAAGCAATCGCTTACAATGCGAGACCAAGAACATTACCAGTTATTCCGTGCCACCCTATATAAGTGACTGTCAGTTCACTGAG
>Ga0247757_10000040_pt1 | contig 94527 bp, 83 predicted proteins | sample UWRJL126311R4_FD_180929 | JGI IMG/M metagenome (GOLD analysis project Ga0247757, IMG submission 180929) | Plant litter microbial communities from Arlington Agricultural Research Station in Wisconsin, United States - UWRJ-L126-311R-4 | ecosystem: Environmental > Terrestrial > Plant litter >...
TGAACGCGCTGCTCGCGGCGAGCGCGAAAGCGAAAATTCCTTTGGAACTGACTTTCCCGGGTAGACCGATGCGGGCTACTCTTTCGTAGATTGTGGGAACGACTTCTCGGTTGCTGGTGTCCGAATGAAAAGCGGATCTGCCGGTGACGCCCTGCCGTGACGTAAAGAGGAAGCTTCAATGACCCAAGGGTTCCAGCAGCCAGGCACTTCGCAACGCCCCGGACAGATGACAGCCGTGATGCGGGCCGTGGCCGCCACGGGCCCCAAGGTACTGCGCATCGGCGTGGTGCAAGCCGGGCGCGTCTCGGAAGAACGCATCATCAAGCAACGGACTCACGTCACCGTCGGCCCGAGCGAAAAGAACATGTTCGTGCTCGCGACCTCCAGCGTGCCGGCGAGCTTTCGTGTGTTCGAGCTGATCGGCAACGACTATCACTTGAACTTCCTCGACGGCATGACCGGGCGCATCGCGCTGCCGACCGGTATCTCCGATCTCTCCGTGCTCAAAGGTCAGGCCAAGCGTACTTCGCAGGGCGCCTATCAGATCCGGCTCACGGAGGATTCACGCGGCAAGGTCGTCATTGGCGACACGACGTTCTTGTTCCAATTCGTGGCGCCACCGCCAATTCAACCAAAGCCGCAGCTGCCGGTCGCGGTGCTGCGCGGCGCGAGCGCGATCGACTGGAACACGACGATCATCTCCGCCGTCTCGTTCCTCTTCCACTTCTTGTTGCTCGGTTCAATCTACTCCGATTGGCTCGATCCGGTCGTCGATGACGAGATGAGCGTTGCGGGCGTGATCGACTCGTTGAAGAGCCTGCCGCCGCCGCCCCCGGTGGAAGACAAACCGGAGGAGAAGCCGGACGAAAGCGCGAAGGCCGACAAGGCGCCGGAGAAGACGGCCGCGCCGGCAGCTGCCGCCGCCGCTGGCCCCAAAGCGCCCGCGGGCGCGATGAGCGAAAAGCAAGCCGCCGCGCTGCACAACGAACTCGATCAGCTCGAGATGCAAACGCTCGGCGCGTTGGCCAGCAGTGGTCCCGCGACGGCCGGCGTGTTGAAGGGCAGCGAAGTCGCAACCAATGCGTTGGACCAAGCGGCGGCCAGCAGCGCCGGCGTTGGTGCGGGCACGGGCGATCTCAAGCTCGGCTCCGGGGGTGGGGCGATTCGTCCGGGCATGGGTGGCACTCTGGCTGGAATCGGTTCCAGCGGGCGCACCACGGGCACCGAAGGCACGGGCACGGGGGCGAAAGTGGCTGGCCCCAAGGGCAACGCCAACGTCGGCGGCGCCAACGTCAGTGGTGGTACCGTGGGTAACGCCTCGCGCGTCGTCGCCGGCATGCGCGCTGGGTTCCGCTCCTGCTACCAGCGCGGTTTGGCGGAAAATCCCGACGCGGCAGGGAATATCACGCTCACCATTCGCGTCGGCGCGGGCGGCGAGGTGACAGGCGTCAGCGGTTCGTCCGGCACTTTGCCGGCCTCGGTGGTCGCGTGCGTGAAAGCTCGCGCGCAAGCGGCTCAGTTCGATGCACCCGAAGGTGGTAGCGCCGTCATTTCCGTCCCCGTGACCTTCGTCAAGCAGTAAAGCGGGCCGCGGTGAACACCTTGCCGTTGGGACGCACCTGACAGCTCGGCGCGCGTCGATCTGACCACAGTGGCGCTTTTGCTCCGGCCAAGAGGCTGAAGCCCTGGAAATCGAAGCTGATTTCGCCAGACGCACTGCGTTGACACAGAAATTGTAGGTTCATATACTGACTGGGCACTTTGCTGGTCCTTCGAGGGAGGCTTGGTTTACAAAATGCGAGCAACAACAAAAGCGTGGGCATTCTTTGCAGCTGGTGCGGTGCTGTGTTGCTTCGGTGTTGCATTGGCGCAAAACGGCGAAGCGCCGACGCCCGTCAACGTTGATTCTCAGCAGGATGTGAACCTCACACCTGCTCAGATGTTACAGCGTGCGCGCTCCTTCAAGCCGATGATGGAGAATGACGCCGCCGCAGTTCAACGCCAGTCGAGCGACGCGAAGTTGAAGCACGACGTCGTGAAGACGCTCTGCCTGAGCGACAAGCTGAGCCAGATCCACGTGGCCGTTACCACCGCTGCCGGCCGTGTCGACGCGTTGGAAGCCGCGGTGACCCACAACGAAGCCGACCGCGCCAAGCACGAGTTCACCATCGTTCAGGTCCTCAGGGATCGCTCCGCCGCGCTGGTCTCCGAAGCCAACCAGTGCATCGGGGAAGAGACGGGTTTCATCGGTGAATCGAAAGTGACGGTCACCATCGACCCGTCGATTCCCGACACGGACCCGTCGAATTTCCCCAGCGACCCGCTAGTGACGGAGCCCCCCACGCTCAGCAGCGCCACCAAGTAACGCCGACCGGCTCTCTCCCCGCTCTTAACTCCCCCGAAGAATCCGATCGGTCCCATGAAGTTCTGCCTTACGCTTGCAGCGACAGTGCTCCTCGGAGCGATATCGCTTGAGGCCCACGCTCAGGCCCAGCAACCTTGGCTCGCCGATCGCCGATACGGAGAGGGGATCGGCATTCGCGTCGGCAACCTTGAACTGCATCCCGGCGTATCGGCGGAAGTCGGCTACGACTCCAACTATTTTCTTCGCGCACCGTCGGAGGATCCGCTCGCGGCTTACCGCTTGCGCGTCACGCCATCGATCACGCTTTCTACGCTCGGTATTCAGCGTTTGCAGAGCGCCAATGGCGGGCCCGTGCGTCAGACGATCACCTTTCGCGGTGGCGCGTACGCCTCCTACAACGAACTGATTGCGGCAGACTCGAAGCACTCGAGTGAACTGTCGGACCAACGCCACGCCGATGTCGGCGCCGATGCGCTACTCAACATACTCCCGACGGGTCGGGTCGGGGCTGACACGTACTTGAATTTCGTTCGTCAGGGCCAACCGTCGAACAACACCGATACCGAGAATGCCTTCGATCGCGACAGCTTTCGCGCGGGCGCGGGCGTTTCCTGGCGGCCGGGTGGCGGTCTGTTCGATTGGCGCCTCGGCTACGAGTTTCTGTACAACTACTTCGAGAAGAGCGCCTTCCAGAACCTCAACAACTATCAAAACACCGTGAACATGCGTGGGCGGTGGAGGTTCCTGCCGCGAACCGCATTGCTCTACGACGGCAGTTACACGTGGGTCAATTACCCGAACCCGACGATTCAAAACGACGGTGCGATTGCGCGCTCACGCATCGGCATGAACGGGCTCATCACCAGCCGGTTGTCGCTGCTGGCGATGGTCGGTTGGGCGGGCACTTTCTACGATCGAGGTGCAGGGCAGGGCCCCCAGCAATTCGACTCGATCACCGGTCAGGTCGAGTTGAAGTGGTTCATCAGCGGCGGCGCCGAAAGCATGAATGCCGGTTCGGCCCCCGTGGGTTTGTCGTTTGCGTCGATCGGCTACACCCGCGACGTCTCGAACAGTTACCTCGGTAACTTCTACCAGAAAGACCGCGGCTACGTGGGCGTGTCCTACCTGCTCGGCGGCGTCTTCGTAACCAGCCTGTCCGCGGGGGTTGCGAACTTGAAGTTCCCTGACGCGTACTTTCCGAGCATGGGTGGGGCACCGGCGCAAGTGCAGCAGCCGTCGTTCTCGCAGCAGCGCGTCGATGCGACGTTGTTCGGCGAGTATCGCTTCAGCAATAATTTCGGACTCAACGGCACCGTCAATTACGACCGCAACATCACCGGCGTGCGCGTTCCGGCAGACCCGGCGGACACGCAGGGCGATGCGCTCGAGTTCTCGCGCTGGCAAGTGTTCATCGGCGCCCGTTTCTTCTGGTAAGCCGCCTACATGATGCGAGTGACGAATCGTTGGATGCGCGGTCTCATCCACGGCTGGGCGTGCGTATTGGTCGTGTTGGTGCCGGCGTGTACGTCGAGCGCGGGCGCCCAACGCCCCGCGTTGGCCACGCCGACCGAACGCTACGTGCTCGGCCCCGGCGACACGTTCACCATGGAAATCGTGGGTGAGAAAGATCTGCCTCACGAGTATCAAGTCGCCTCGAACGGCACGGTCGATTTCCCCTACGTGCACACCTTGAAAATCTCGGACTTGGAGGCGCAGGAGGTGGCGCGCCTCGTGCGCGCCCGCTTGATTGCCGAAAAGGTGCTGTCCGATCCGAGCGTGGTCGTGCAGGTGAAGGAATACGCCAGTCGCAAGGTGACGCTGCTCGGGCAAGTCGCCAAGCCCGGCAGCTATCCATTGCTGCCGGGGATGTCCTTGATTCAAGCCATCTCTCAGGCCGGCGGGTTGACGGCCGTCGCTAGCGGTTCTCACGTGAACCTCACGCGCAAGACCGCCAAAGGGCAGCAAACCGTCGAGTTCGACGTGGGTGCGATCAGCGAGGGCAAAGCGCCTGACGTGCCGCTCCAGGCGGGGGATCAGATCTACGTCCGCGAGCGCCTGTTCTGACTCGTCAGTGATCTTCGAGCGCCGCGAAGCGCACGACGACGAGCGAGCGAAAATCGGGCGTGCTCGGGCCCATGAACTGACTGGTTTGCGACCCGAGCGAGTTCGCGCGCGTCTCACCCGACAGGGGGATCCCACTGCCGGCGGCGAGGCTCACGGTCCACACCCCGCTGCTACCGAACGAAGAGTGCACGCCCGCTAGCCACTCTGCCGGAAAGAGTCGCACGTCGGTCACGAGTGGACTCGCGGCACGGCCGCGATTGCTGGACAGCGGAGGCAAGCCGAAAGCCTCCGCACTGAGGGTCAACCAGCCCGAGGGCAGAATGTCCACGGCGACGCCCAGCGCGACGAAGCCCTGGTTACCGAGGGTGACTCCGCCAAAGTCGACGGCGCGGCGTAGCTTGAGGCCGAGCTCGGCGCTCAGGTGCACGATCGAGCGCCGATAGCCGAGGGTTGCGTTCGGCATGGCGACGAACGAACGTTCATTGGCGAATGCACTGCGATCGCCGATCGGCAGCGTGGCATCGAGCCCGAGGCGCAGGCCGAAGCCGGACGACGAGAACGCATCCGCGAACGAATACGCGATTCCGATGCGTGGATCTCGGACCGCGTTGTGTTGCAGGGGCGGTGCAGACTGGGAAGTGACGCCGGATGCGCCCGCGCCGGATTGATACGCGCGCGTCGACGCGAGGGCCGAAAGCTCGAAGTTGCGCGCGAAGCCAAAAGAGACGAAGTACGAAACGTCCAGCGCGTAGTCGAGCACGTGGACATCGCGACCGTCGCGGTCGGGAGACGCGGCGTGCAGCACCAGCGGCCGATGAAGCACTTCGCCCGCGACACCGAAGGCGATTCGTTTCGGCGGGTTGAGCTGCGTGTCCGGCATGCTCAGGAAAGAGGCTCGCCCCGCGGGCAGCCAGAGCGCGTTGGCGTCGAAGCAGGGTGAGAAGCCGCCGCGGCTGGCGCACTCCGCGGCGCTCGCGAGCGCGGGCTGCGCGCACACACCCGCGAGAACCACGCGGAAGAACAGCCGGGTGGGGAATGGCGCGCGGTTCGAACGAGGCACGCCCGGCACTTTACACGGCGGACGTGCTAAGAGCTCGGGCCGCGATGATCAGCGCTGAAACGCCGTTGCTCCTAGGTTCTGCTTCCCCCCGAAGACGCGACATCTTGGCCGGTCTGGGCCTGCCGATTCGAATCGAACCGGCCGACATTCCCGAGCACCTAGCGCTCGGTGAAGAGCCGCTCGACTACGTCTCCCGGATCGTGACCGAGAAGCTGAGCGCCGTTGCGACGCGGGCCACGGCGGCCTACGCGGCCATCCTCGTGGCCGATACGGTGGTGGTGATCGACGGAAACGTGCTCGGTAAGCCGCTGGACACGGCGGATGCGGCGCACTTGTTGAAGCGAATCGTCGGCCGAACGCACACGGTATACACCCGCTATGCCATCAGCTTGCCCGACGCTCCCGCGGTGGCTCGCGTGGCGCACACGGTCGCCACCGAAGTGAGCTTGCGCGCCGCTTCGGACGACGAGATCACGCGCTACGCCGCGAGCGGGGAGGGCCTCGACAAGGCCGGTGCGTACGCGGCGCAAGGACTAGGCGCGTTCTTGATCGAGCGCCTCGTGGGCTCGTACAGCAACGTCGTCGGTTTGCCCGCGTGCGAGGTCGTGCTCGACTTACGATCGCTGGGCCTGCTCGCGCACTTCCCGTGAGCGCATGAACTCCGTGGCCGACGCCGCGATCGAGGGCCGCGCGGAGCGAGATTCGCGCGGATTTTTACGGGATGCGTTTGGGCTGGCGGCGCTGGCGCTGGCGCTGCGGCTGGTCGTCGTTTATTGGGCGAAAGACCGCTTTCCGCCGGCGGATGACGGCACGTTTTATCACACGGTGGCTCAGCGCATCGCGCATGGCCAGGGTTACACTTGGCTTTGGCCAGACGGCGCGGTCACCTACGCCGCGCACTATCCCGTCGGCTACCCCGCGCTGCTCGGTCTTGCGTATGCGGCGTTCGGCGCGACGCCCTTGGCGGCCATGTTGCTCAACGCGCTGCTCGGCGCACTCGCCGTCTTCGCGGCGCAACGTACGATGATCCGCGCGAGTTCGCGCCGCCTCGCGCTGCTCGCGGGCCTGCTCGTGGCCCTCCACCCGGGGCTCTTGCTGTACACGCCAGCCTTGATGACCGAAGGCGTGACCGCGGAGGTGCTGGTCGTCGCGACTTGGTTGTGCGTGCGCGTGGGCTCGCGCGCAGGCGCGGGCGGGCGCCTCTTGGCCCTGGGCGCGTGCCTCGGCGCGCTCTGCTTGGTGCGCCCGCAGATCGTGCTGCTCGCGCCCCTGTTTGGCTTTTTTGCGCTGGATTCTACGGAGTTTCGCGGCCGCACGCGGGCGCTGCGCGCGGCGCTCGTTACCGTGGTGACGCTCGGGGTGTGTCTGCCGTGGACGATTCGAAATTGCGCGCGCATGGATCGCTGCGTGTTCGTCAGCGCCAATGGCGGTTGGAATTTACTGATCGGTTCGGTTCCGGAAGCGAATGGCGCGTGGATCCCGATCGAAGGTGCACGCGTTCCCGCCGAGTGCCGCAAGGTCTTCGGCGAGGCCGACAAAGATCGCTGTTTCGGGCAAGCCGGCATGCGGAACATTCGCGAGCGGCCGCTGGCGTTCCTGGCCCTCGTGCCGCGCAAGCTCGCGGTCACGTTCGACTACTTCGGGGCGCCGGGCCACTACTTGCACACCTCCAATTGGGCGGCCTTCGACGAGTCCAGCAAGCTTCGGCTGGGGGTGATCGAGACAGTGTGGGAGCGGCTGGTGTTGCTGTTCGCTCTCGTGCAGACGGCCGCCGCGTGGAGGGGCCGGTCGCGCCCCAAGCCGAGCTGGGCGATCCTGATCGGCAGCGCGCTGTTTGCCGTGTTGCGTGCCGGTTGGATCGGCTACGTGGGGTTCGCGGCCAGCGTCGCGCTCTCCGGTAAGGAGTTACTGAAGCGGCCTATCAGCGCGCTGGCGGCCGGTTCGGTTTTGGCCACCGCGCTCACCCACGCGCTCTTCTTCGGCGCAGGACGATATGGGTTCGTGTGTGCGGCTCTGCTCTGTCTGGCCGCCGCCGATCGCCCGGCCCGGTGACTCTTTTGACAGTCGAGCCAAGAAGCAGCGATACTGTGAGGAAGGAGTTTCTGCCGGATGCCGCTGATTGAGACCGAAGAAGCCGCTCGTCGCCTCGCGCGCGCCATCGCGAGTGATCTGTCCCTCTACAACGAGGAGAAAATCATTCGTGGCATCGAGGGGGATTCCCTGTTCGACCAACTCGGTGAGGAAATCGAGGAAGGACGCGCGCTCTTCAAGAGCCGTGTCTCTCCCGACCTTTACCATCGGAACTTTTACGATCGCGCGCTGGTCGACATCTTGGTCAAGTCGAAGGGCCACATCAAAAGTAAGATCTGGTAGCGGCGCCCTCCGGCCCACTACCTTCTTCCTTTGTTGACCGGTGTCGTCGTGAGCGCGCAACGTTTCGTGCTCGGGGCGGAGCAACGCCGCGAGCGCGTCGACAAGGTGCTGGCGGGGCTACTCCCGGACGTCTCGCGCGTGACGGTGCAGCGCTGGATCGAGGAAGGCCGCGTGCAGGTCGATGGTAAGCCCTGTCGCGCGCGCGACTCGGTCAGCGCGGGCAGCCAGATCGAAGTCGAGTTCGGTCCGCCTCAGTTGAGCGAAGCCGATCCGGATCCGAGCGTCGTGCTCGACGTCTGTTACGAAGATCCGCACCTGCTCGTGGTCAACAAGCCCGCCGGCCTCGTGGTTCACCCCGCGCGCGGTCACCGCAGCGGCACCCTCGTGAACGGGCTGTTGGCGCGGCCCGGTTTCTCGCTGCCCGCGCCGGATCCGGACGACGAGCAGGGCTCGCTGCGTCCGGGCATCGTGCATCGCATCGACAAGGATACGAGCGGGCTCCTGGTGGTAGCCAAGGACGACCGAACGCGCGAGGGCCTCAAGACGCAGCTCGCCGAGCACAGTGTGGAACGCGCCTACCTGGCGCTGACCGTGGGCACCCCGACGCTCGCGACCATCCGGAGCTTACACGCGCGCGATCCGAAGTCGCGCTTACGATTCACGTCTCGAACGAGCGAAGGCAAAACGGCGGTGACGCACGTGCGTGTGTTGGAACGGCTGGCCTCGGGGCGAGCCGCGTTCATCGAGTGCCGGTTGGAGACGGGGCGCACGCATCAGATTCGCGTGCACTTGAGCGAGCAGAGCAAGACGCCTTTGCTGGCCGACGCCGTGTACGGCGGTCGACCCTCGATGGCGCCGGACCTTGCCGAGATCGCCGCGACCCTGGGTCGCCAGGCATTGCACGCCGCGGTGCTCGGGTTCGTGCATCCGATCAGCGGCGAGGCACTGCGCTTCGAAGCGCCGCCGCCGCCCGATTTTGCGCACGCGCTCGAGTCGCTGCGCGCGCTGCCTTGAGCCGCTCACAAGTGCAGGCCCGCGCCAAAGCGCTTGCGCAGGGCGGCGCTGCCGCGGCTGCCGATTTCATTGCCGTAGAGCTCGATCACTTTCAGCTTCTTGAAGCGAGTGGATTGCGCCAAAGCAAGCGCCCCCGCTTCGCCGATGCCGTTCGCGCACAGGTCCAAGGTGTGCAGGTTCTGCAGCGCGCTCGACTTGGCCAACGCTTGCGCGCCTTCGTCGCCGAGGTTGTTGCCGGACAGCGCGAGCACCTCGAGCCCACTCAGGCGCTTGGCCTGGGCCAAGCGCTTGGCGCCGCTCGGACCGATCTCGCAGCCGAGCAGGTATAGCGATTTGAGCGGGAGCTCGGCGCTTTCCAATGCGGCGACGCCCTGGTCACCAATGCCGTTCATGCTCAGGTCGAGCGAACCCAGGCGGCTGAGCTGGCCGCGGCTCAACGCGCTCACCCCGCGGCTCGCGATCGAGTTGCCGCTGACGTTGAGCGTCTCGAGCTCGGACAATGCAGCGGCGCGAGCGATTGCCTCGGCGCCATCGTCACCGATGTCATTTCCGCCCAAATCGAGCTCGCGTAGCGCTTTCAGGTATGGTGAGCGCGAAAGTGCCCGCGCGCCCTCGACTCCGAGATCGTTGTCGCTCACGTCGAGCGATGTGAGCCCGGACAGCGCCTGCGCTTCGCCCAACACGGCGCCCAGCTCGGGGCCGAAGCCCTTGGCGGCCAGACGCAGCTCGTTGCCGGCGATGCCGGCCGAAAGCTTGCTGCGCAAGGCGTCGAGCGAATCGCTCGCTTCGCTCTTCACGGCCGTCGTTGGTGATGCGGGGCGGGTGGTATCTGCGTTGCTGGGTGCGGGTTGCCCGCCGCCGCAGGCACTCGCCAGCAAGCCCGCGAGCAAGAGCCCGCTCCCGCCTCGCCGCCCCCGCCGGTTCACGCCGATCATGCGCGTCGTTTTCGCAGGCGCATGACGAAGTACACGCAGGTACCCAAAATCAGCGCGGCGCCCAGGGCGAGGATCGACCAAGGTGAGGCTGAGTACTTTCCACGAGCCAGCCCCGGTGGTGGCCGATCCACGACGAAGCCGCTGGGGGCAGCGGATTCGGGGGAGCCGGAGCTCGGCCCTTCGTGGCGAAAAAGCATCCCTTTTAGGATTACACGCCTGCTCTCTGGCCGGCAACCGTTGGCCAATTCGGCGTGAATGTCGGCTTCGGCCGGGCCTTCCTGATCGTGGTCGGACCCCGCCGGAGGCGTGCTAGAAGCCAGGCGAACTCCTCGACGCTCCCGTTGAGCCGAGTCGAGCGGAAAGCTGACGTGACCCCGAACGATTCCGTACCTGCCCTTAAAGATGCCGACCTGCTCCACGCGTTGGAGCAAAGTTTCGGAAAACTCAAGTCCGAGGTCGCACAGGCCGTGGTCGGCCAAGACGAGGTGGTCGAGGCGCTTTTGATCACGCTGCTGGCACGCGGTCACGCGCTCTTGGTGGGAGTGCCCGGCCTGGCCAAAACGCTGCTCGTGAGCAGCCTGGCGCGTGCGCTCGGGCTCAGCTTCGGCCGTGTCCAATTCACACCCGATCTGCTGCCCGCAGACATCACGGGTACGGACATCCTGAACGAGGTCGAGAAGAATGGCCTGGTGCGGCGTGAGACGAGCTTCATGCCCGGCCCGATCTTCAAAAACCTGGTCCTCGCCGACGAGATCAATCGCACGCCGCCCAAAACGCAGGCCGCGCTGCTCCAGGCCATGCAAGAGCGCCGCGTGACCGTCGGCACGACGACGCACGCCTTGCCGGACCCGTTTCAAGTCTTCGCGACCCGCAATCCGATCGAGCAAGAGGGCACTTATCCCTTACCCGAGGCCCAGCTCGATCGCTTCTTGCTCGAGGTGCACGTCGAATACCCGTCGGAGCAAGAAGAGCTGGAGATCGCGCGGCGCACCACCTCCGGACTCGAGCCGGATTTGAAGTCCGTGGTCGACCTGGAGCAAGTGCGGGCGTTTGGCGCGCTCGTGCCGCGCATTCCCATCACCGACGCCGCCGTGCGCTTCGCCGTCGCCTGCGGCCGCGCGTCACGCCCTGGAAACACCGCCTCACCGCCCGAAGTGAACCAGTATGTGCGCTTCGGGGCCGGTCCACGCGGTAGTCAAGCGCTGGTGCTGGCCGCCAAAGCGCGAGCCGCCTTGCGCGGTGAAGCCGCCGCCGACGTCGATGACGTACGCGAGCTGGCGCTGCCCGCGCTGCGCCATCGCTTGGTCTTGGGCTACCGCGCGGACGTCGACGGCGTGCGCGATCGCGACGTGGTGGCGGCGATCGTGAAGAGCGCCAAGGGTTGAGTACGGCGTAGCCATGGATCAGACCGAGCTCAAATCTCGAATCAAACGCGCCTTGCTCGAAGAGCTCGACTTGCGCGGTCGCACCGAGGCCGACATCGACGACGCGGCCCCCCTGTTCGGCGAGGGCCTCGGGCTCGATTCGCTGGACGCGTTGCAGTTGGCGATGGCGATTGAAGAACGGTTCGGGGTGAGCGTGCCCGAGGGTGAGGGGAGTCGCACCATCTTCGCTTCGGTGAACGCCATCGCCGAACACATCACACGGACGAAAGCGGGCTAGTCATGGCGGGGCGTGAGCGCATTGCGGTCACGGGGCTCGGCCTGGTCACAGCGCTCGGTTTTGGCCGAGAAGCGTCGTTTTCGCGCTTGTGCGCGGGCGAACGCGGCATCAGTGAGGTGAGCCTGTTCGATGCGCGCGGCCTCAAGTCGCGCATCGCCGCCGAGGTACGCGGCTTGGACGTAGCCGCGATCGCTCCGCTCGGTGAAGCCGAAGATTGGTCGCGTAGCGATGCGCTGGCGTTCATTGCGGCGCGCGAGGCCCTCGCGCAAGCCTCGCACATCGACGGCACCCCGCTCGGCTTGGTGCTGGGCGGCACGACCGGCGGCATGTACGAGACCGAGCGCGCGCTCTCGGCCATCGCGCCCGGGCAGATCGAACCGCTCGACGCGCGACGTCTCTTGGATTTCCCCCTCGCCGTGAGCGTGGAACGTGTGGCTCGTACGCTTGGACACGTCGGCCCTGCCGCCACCGTGTGCAGCGCTTGTTCGAGCGGCGCGGTTGCGATCGCGCTCGGGGCGTCGTGGTTGCTCTCGGGGCGTGCGAGCCGCGTGCTTGCGGGCGGGGTCGATGGCCTGTGTCAGCTCACGTTCACCGGCTTCAACGCGCTCGGCGCGGTAGATCCCGAACCCAGCCGCCCCTTCGACGCGTCTCGCGCGGGGCTCACCCTCGGTGAAGGAGCCGGCTGCGTGGTGCTCGAGCTCGAGTCGAGCGCGCGGGCGCGCGGCGTGCCAATCATCGCTTTTTTGAGCGGCTGGGCTGTCGCCTCCGAGGCGCACCACGTCACGCATCCCGAGCCGAGCGGCACACGCGCCGCCGCCGTGCTCGCGGATGCCATCGCGTCCGCGGGGCTCAGCCCGCGTGAAATCGACTATGTGAACGCCCACGGCACGGGCACGGTCCAAAACGACGCCATGGAGGCACGCGCCTTGGAGCAAGTGTTTGGCGCCGAGGTGGGCCGCGTCTGGGTCTCTTCGTCCAAGGCCCAGATTGGCCACACCTTGGGCGCCGCGGGCGCGATCGAAGCCGCCATCACTGCGCTCAGCGTGAACCGCGGCCGGCTCCCGCCCACGGCTGGCCTCGAGCGACCGGAGGTGCCCACGCTGCGCCACGTGCGAGCGCCGCACGAGAGCGCCGCACTGGGTGCCGCGCTCTCGAGTTCGTTCGGTTTCGGCGGCGCCTGCGCGGTGCTTGCGTTCGAGGCGCCCGGCGCGGAGCCGCGGGTGGTTTCGCGCAAGCTGACGGCCGAGATCGTGATCTCGGCCGCGGCCAGCTACGGCCCGGCGGGCGTCCTGGGTGGTGCCGAGAGCGCGCGGTACTTGGCCGAATCGCCGGCCGCGCCGGTCGATCTGCCCAATCCGTTGAGCTTGCTCGATCCGGAACGCTCGCGGCGCTTTGGGCGCACGTCGGCGATCGCGATCGCGACCGCGGAGCGTGCGCTGCGCGACGCGGACCACGAAGCCGCGGGAACGGGTTTCATCATCGGCAGCGCGTTCGGTGACGTCGATCGTTCCGTGCGCTTTTTGCAGAAAGTGCTCGGCCAAGGTCCCAAGTTTGCGAGCCCCGCCGAATTCCCGCAGCTGATCGCGTCTACCGGGGCGGGCAATACTTCCATCTATTTGGGGCTCACCGGCCCCTGTTTGTCCGTGAGCGAGTTCGGCAACAGCGGGCAATCAGCGGTTTCGGTGGCGATCGCGTTGCTCGAACTGGGCCTCGCATCGGCGCTGCTGGCGGGTGCGGCCGAGGCGCGCGATCCGATCGTCGACGCCGTGCTCGGACAAGACGGGTCACGTTCCGAAGGCGGCGGCTTCGTGTTGCTCGAGGAGCTGCCGGTCACGCTCGCTCGCGGGCGCACTCCGCTGGCCGTGGTTGCCGAACATCACGCGCTACGCAGCGATCCGTGGTCCGTGTTCGGCGCGCTGCCCGCGCCGCCGCGTGCCGCCTGCGTCATTACGGGTTTCTTGCCGTCCCCCGTGTTGGGCGTATTCCAACGCTCGTCTTGGCGAGACGTTCCGCTGTTCAGCCTGCCGGCCACGCTCGGGCAGCACGAAGCCATCGGGGCCACGGCGCTGGCCGTTGCGGTGGGCGAACTCGCCGCCGGCAAGGCCGAGCAAGCATTGGTCATCAGCGCCGATTTGGATACCGTTTACGTGACACGTCTGTGCCGCTACGAGGCGCGCCCATGAAGCCGATCGCGATCATCGCCGCCGGGGTGATCTCGCCTCTGGGTGAGGGCCCGATCGGCTACTCGGTGGGCGACGTCGGAGCTCGGCCCGAGACGCGCATCCAGCATGATGTGGAGCTCGCGACCTCCGGTCTCCGGCGGCCGAACGCGGCGCGCGCCACGCTCGCCGCGACCACGGGCGATCGCGCGCACGCGCTGCTCGAGCGCGCCGCGCGCGGGCTGCTCGAGGACCTGGCCCGCGTGCGACCGAATTTTCGCGAGCTGCGCTTGGGCATCGCGCTCGGCACCTCTTCCGGCGGGCTCGGCTCGCTCACTGAGTTGCTAGGGCTGCGTGCGCGTGGCCACGCGGCAACCCAAGAACAGGCGCTTTCCGCCAGCTACTTCGGCCCATTGCGCGCGCTCGCAGGCTTGCAGTTGAACCCGGTGCGAGTGACCCAAGTGCTCGCGGCGTGCGCGTCGTCGACGGTCGCCATGGGCATCGCTTGTCGTTGGCTGGAAGCGGGCGTGTGCGACTTGGTGATCGCGGGTGGTTACGACGCGCTGACCACGTTCGCCGCGGCGGGCTTCGAAGCTTTGGGCGCGACCACCGCCAGCGTGCCGCGTCCGTTCCGCAAAGATCGGGACGGCCTCGCGCTGGGCGAGGGTGCCGCGCTGGTGGCTTTAATGCCCGCGAGCGAAGTGTCGGACGCAGGTGAGCTCGGCTATGTGCTCGGCTTCGGCGTGGGCTGCGACGCCGTGCACGTCACGGCGCCCGATCGCACGGGAGCCGGCTTGGCGCGTGCCGCGCGCGCCGCGCTGCTCGACGCGGCCGTCGAACCCTCGCGGATCGACCTGATCAGCGCGCACGCCACCGCCACGCCCTTCAATGACAGCGCGGAGGGCCATGCCATCGCCGCTGTGATCGGAGCGACCGCCGAGCGCGTGGTGGTCCACCCGTTCAAGGCGGTGGTCGGCCACACCCTGGGCGCCGCGGGCACGCTCGAATCACTGGCCGCGCTATCCGCGGCCAAGCAAGGGATGTTGCCGGGCGCGCTCGGTGAGGGTGAGCTCGAGAGCGAATTCCCCGCGCGTTTGTGCAGCCAAAATCAGGCCGGCAACGCGGCGCTCGTGCTCAAATTATCGACGGCTTTCGGCGGCGCGAACGCCGCGCTCGTGCTCAGCCCGCACGCGCCGCGGCGCGCAGCCGGCCCGCGCGTCGCGAAGCGTGTGCGCTTGCGTGGCCTCGGCGAGGTACAACTCGCGCCAGACGTCGCGCTGATCGCGCGCGCGACGGGCATCACCGAGCAAGATTTGGAACGTTACGATCGGCCGTCGCTTTTGTGCTTGGGCGCGATCTCGAGTCTGCTGCAAAGCCAAGCCCTGACGGCCGAAGCGCGCAAATCGTGCGGTGTGATCGTGGGCACGATGAGTGCGACGCTGGAAGTGAACGAGCTGTTCGCGGCACGCTTGCGCGAACGCGGTCCGCGAGGCGCGGAGCCGCGTCGCTTCCCGGCCACCTCGCCGAACCTGGCGCCTGGCCGCGCGGCGATTGCGTTCGGTTTGCAGGGACCCAACTTCAGCGTGGGCGCAGGGCCCGCCGCGGCCCTCGAGGCGCTGCTGCTCGGGATCGAACTGCTCGCCGCGGGTGACGCCGAGTCGCTGCTCGTCTTGGCCGTCGAAGACGTGGGACCCGTGGTTCGAGACGTGTTCACGGCCGCGGGGTTGCCGCCGCCCGAGCCCGGCGCCGTCGCCGCACTGCTCGACACGGGCGAGGTGGGCCTGCCGCTGGACTCGGAGGTCCTGGCCGCGCGCCTACGCGAAGGCTTCGTGCGGCCCTCGAAAACTGCGCCCGGGTGGCCCTCACTGAAGCGTGCTTTGAGTTCGGCCCAGGCCTGAGGCACGACGCGGCGCGGCCGCAGCTTGCGCAACCGGGCGCCCTTTGGCAGTGTCTCGCCGGAATACGCCCCCATCCGGCGGCGTTTGGCTAAAAAGAATCCCGTGCCCTCACTTCGCTCGCTCCTCCCGCTGCTCGTTTTGGCCCTGTTGCCCAGCTTCGGCTGCACTCATCAGTACATCCTCAATACGGAGGTCGAGGACACCGAGTTCAACCGTCGAGTGATCGAGTACTGCGAACAGTACCGGCACGCCGTCGAGCAACGCGCCACCGCTCGGCTACTGAAGATGGCTCACCCGAGCTATTACGAAGACGGCGGCAACGTGGATGCCAGCGACGACCTCGATTACGAGGGCCTGGAAAATTACCTGAATACCGAGTTCAACAAAACCCGCGCCATCCGCTACGAGATCCACTATCGGCGTGTGAGCGAGGGCCGCAAAGACACGGTGCTGGTCGACTACACGTATAGCGCCAGTTACAAGATCCCGACCGCCCAAGGCGACGTTTGGCGGCGCCGTGTGGCCGACAACCGCATCGCGCTTGCGCGCGAAGGCGAAGGCTTCCGAATCCTATCCGGGATGTGAGCTCAGGGTAGACGAAAGTCTTCGTCGATCTCGGCAATTTCGTAGCCCGCTCCGCTCGGTTGCAAGCGAAACACGAGCTCGTCACCGAACAGCCGCGCGCGTCCCGTCCAGGCCACGCGGATTGGCACGCGCACGGCGATTTCATCGGCCGCGAGCTCAATCGAAGGGCGGCGGGTCGCCGGTAAACGGGCGAGGTCTTCGGCGCGGAAAGTCTCGAGATCGGCCTCGCGGAACAACAGCTGCCCGCGGAGCTCGGTGTAATCGAGCACCGTGAAGCGCGATTGCCAGAACGCACGCGCCGGTTGTCGGCCGGAGGTCGTGTCGACGAACGCTTGCGGGGCGAGCAACGGGTCCATTCGCTCGAGCGCCTCGTTCACGGTCGCACGCAAGAAGTCGCGCACCGCTTCGCGGGCAAGTCGATTCGCAGCGGGCGCGCGCAGCACGAGCCACTGGTCCTGACTGTTGCCCGCGCCGGCCACCGCGGGGAACGCTTCCGAGCGCAGCTCGGGGACGCCCGGGGCGCGACGCGGCGCGCCCTCTTGCTCGTGAGCCGCGGTCGGTGGGCGCGCCGCCGCGCAGCCCAGGCACAGGGCGAACGTGGCGAACCCCGCGCTAAAGCGCTTCGACGCGCGGGTCATCCGTTCGCGATAGCGTGACGATGGACTGCGGCGCGACCTCGCGGAAGCCAACCGGCGTCGCGTCCAGCTCGGACGCGATCAGGGAAAAATGAGTGCTTTCGATGCTCGGAATGCGGGCCTTGCGCACGCCGTCTTCACCCAAGAGCTCCTCGATATCACGCCGGCCACTCCAAACACGGAAGCCGAGCGTGCCTTCGCGGTGTACGGCCAAGAGCTGCTCGCCGTTGGTGACGAGGATATCGCCGCTGTTGGCCGGGTGCCCCTCTTCTGCCGACAGGCGGTCGACCAAGCTGATCGAAGCCCGCAGCGCGCCGGCTACGTGTTCGGGCGCGACGTGCGCGTCACTCAGGTGACCGGCGTCGTGCAAGAACGACAAGAACAAATAGAAGAACAACTCGCTGTCGGTTTCGCCGCGCACGTTCTTGCGCAAAAATTCTGGCTGTGAGGCCAGTAGCCGCTCGCGCAGGCGCTCGAAGCCGAAGATGGTCCCGGTCTGTGCGAAGAGCCACATCCGGTAGCGGAAGGGATGCGTGTTCTCCGTGCGCAGACCGCCGACGGAGGCGCGCCGCACGTGACCGATCAACACGTCGGTGCGAATGTCCCCGGCTGCTTCCACCAGATCAATCTCGTCACGGTCGTCAATCGGGCGACGGCGCAGGAGCACCTCACCGGATTGGTAAAAGCCCAGACCCCAACCGAGTGGGTCATTCGCACGGCGACGTGCGCGGAGGAGGGACGCGTTGGCCTCGAGCACGCGAGCGCCGAGATCCGGGCGATTACCGATGAAGCCGAACATGCGTGCCATGCGAGTCTCCGTTTACCTGCGAGGAGCGCGCTGTGCGCAGTGACTACTCAGCATACCGCTCCGCGCCGCGCTTCGCACGTTTCTCAGTGACAAAGGTGAGATAGCCGTTCGGCCTCGCTCGCGTGCCGCGCGCGTGCCGCGCGCTTGCCGGCCTGATAGCCAACGGTCTTTTCACGACTGCTCATGCAGGGGCTGAGCTGCTTGCCGCCCGCTGGCTGTGGTGCCCCCGGCGGTGGTGGTAACGTTCGCCACGAATGGATCGCGACGACTTCCAAGAAGCGCTGCTCGGGATCATGGAGCGGAAGAAGCACTGGGCCTGGTCCTCGTTTACGAACGGAACCGTGCCTGCGGATCGCCTGCACATTCATCTCGAGCAAGAGTACGCCACCTACGTGCGCGACTTCCCGATCCTGGTCGCTCGGGCCTACATCGTCTGCCCGATCGCGGTCGTGCGTCGCGAACTGATCGAGAACGTGTACGAAGAGGAGACGGGGGGGATCCAAGCCGGCAAACCACATCCAGAATTGTTTTTGGAGTATCCGCGCGGGCTCAGTATGGATCTGTCACGTTTCGAGCAGGTTGCGTTGCTCCCAGCGGCGAGACGCTATCGAGCGTTCCTGGATGAGACGACCCTTCAGGGTGGGTGGGAGGTCGCAGCCGCCGTGACCACCCTGTTCATCGAGGGCACTGCGCACGAGCGCGGCGAACTCGATCCCAGCGCGCCGCGTCGCCCGAGTCCGCCGCTCGAGGACCACCCGCTCGTGCGCCACTACGGTCTACCCCTGAGCCACCTGCAACTGACCAAGGCGCACCGCGCGGTCGAAGGCGAGCACCGCGCCGCCGCCTGGCGAGTGATGCTCGACCACGTGCCCGAAGCGCGCCAGTCGGCCGTCATTTCTGCGATGGAGGCGACCCTCGAGCTTTGGCTCGGTTACCGTGACGGCGTAGCGGAGGCCTGCGGGCTTTCGCGCTGAGCTGGGATCCGAGGGGTCTGTGCTAGCCTCCCGACCTATGCTTTCCGTTAGGGTTCATGGGTTTGCGCAAGGTGTTGCGCTCGGGCTGCTGGGGTGGGCCACGTTGGGTTGCGGCGCGGTTTTTCCGGAGGTCAGCACGCCCGTGCGCCCCGTCGGCGAGCGCAAGCTCGACCCGCCGCCGCCCGAAGATCTGATCTTCCTGAAGTTCGCCAGCGCGCACATCCCGACTCGCACACGTGACGGCCGGCAGTGGGATTCCGTGGGCGGCTCCAAGCCGGACCCGTTCGCGAAGTTGTTGATCGAGGACAAGGAGATCTTACTCACGCCCGTCCAGGCCAACACCTTGAGCCCGACCTGGCCCGATCAAAAGCTCGGCAACTACCGCATTCCGCACGGTGTCCCCGTGCGAGTCGAGCTGTGGGACTCCAACGCGATCAACAACCACCCGATCTGCGTCGAGTCGATCGGCAACATCTTGGCCGAGGCGAACCAGGAACAGAACCTGGAACTGCGCTGCGACAGCGGAGCCTTGATCGAGCTCGTGATTCAGCCCGCCCACGCAAAAATTGGCCTCGGTCTGTACTACGAGCTCGGTACCGACGACGTGCACGTCACGCGCGTGGTCGGCGAATCGCCCGCGGCCCGGGCCAAGCTGAGCCGCGGCGATCAGTTGCTGCGCATCCAGGGCCGGGACGTCAAGGGCATGGATCAAGCGAGCGTGCGCAGTCTAATCAACTCCAATGTCTCGACGGGCGTCACTTTCACCGTCAAACGCGTCGGCGGCGCGCAAGAAGACATCACCCTGAAAGACGGGCCGATGTACCCAACCATCGACGAAGAGGTCAAAGTCGACTGAGGGCGCGGCTTGCTTCGCGGAGTGGGCGGGCTAATGCTTGACGGATGACCACCGAAGGCCCCCCGGATCCAGTACTGGTCGTGCTGCAGCCGGCTCGTGGCACGTTGCTCGTCACGGGCAGTGAGGCGAAAAGCTGGCTCAATGGGCTCGTGACCTGCGATGTGCTCAAGGTCGAGCCGGGCAGCGGTGCTTTTGGCTTGGTCCTGAACAAGCAGGGCAAAATCCAAAGCGAAGTGGAGATCGTCGTGGGGGGCGAGGGCTTGCTGGTCGGAGTGTCGCCCGGTGTCGCCGAGCGACTGGTGCCTGCGCTCGACAAGTTCTTGGTCATGGAAGACGCCGAGCTCAGCGACGTGAGTGCTGATTACCTCTGGGCGGATTTTCACGGCCTGGGTGCGGCCGCGCTCGCCGAAGCCGCGGCCAAACTGTGTGCCGGTACCGCCTCGGGCATCCGCTTCACCTCGGAGGCGGCCGCGACGTTGGTTTTCGAACGCGACGAGTTGCTCGAACTCGAGCGCTTCGTCGAGCGCACGCCGACCCTACGGCGCGGCTCGGACGAGGACTGGGAGGCGCTGCGCATCGCACAGAATTTCGGACGCTTCGGCGTTGATTTCGGCGAAGCCGACAACCCGCATGAAGCCGCGCTCGACCGACGCGCGGTGTCTTGGAACAAGGGCTGCTACCTCGGGCAAGAGGTGGTGTGCATGCAAGACATGCGCGGCAAGCTGAAGCGGCGCTTGGTCGCGCTCACGCTCGAAGACAGCGGCGAGTCGGCTCCCCCCGCGGTGGGCAGCCCGGTGACGGCCGCCGACACGTCGGAAGCCGTAGGTGAGCTCACGAGCGTCGCGCGCCATCCGAGGACCGGCCGATTGCTCGCGTTGGCCCGGGTCAAGAGCCCCTATTTCGAGGGCAAAGCGGCGCTCGGCGTAGCGGGCCAAAAAGCCGCGTTTGTCGCGCAGGGCAGTTCGGAAATAGAGTAGTTTCGAGGTTCGATGAGCTCCGACGTCCACAAAGGTCTGGTCCACTCGAGCCGCTTCACCGAGAGCGGCCTGCGCGTCGCCGACGACGTGCTCGGCTTGATCGAGAAAACGCCACTCGTGCGTCTCGCGCGCGTTTCGCCCAAGGGCGGGGCGACCGTGTGGGCCAAGGCCGAGTTCGTAAACCCCGCGGGCAGCGTCAAAGATCGCCCCGCGCTGTCGATGATCTTGAGCGCAGAAAAATCCGGCGAGCTGAAGCCGGGCGCCACTTTGGTCGAGGCCACCAGCGGCAATACTGGCATCAGCCTCGCGATGATCGCCGCAGTCCGCGGCTATCGCTGTCTGCTGGTCATGCCCGAGGACATGAGCCTCGAGCGCCGCTACATCCTGCGTGCCTACGGCGCCGAGATCATCCTTACCCCCGCGGGTGATGGCATGTCGGGCGCGGTCAGTCGCGCGCTCAAGGTTTTGGAGGACACGCCCGGCGCGTTCATGCCCAGCCAATTCGACAACGTCGCCAACCCCGCGAGCCACGAGCACGGCACGGCCTTGGAAATCTTGGAGCAAACCGGCAACGCGCTGACCGCATTCGTGGCCGGCGTGGGCACCGGTGGCACCGTCACGGGCGTGGGCCGCGCGCTCAAAAACAAGCTCGGCAGCAGCGTCAAAATCTTCGCCGTCGAACCCGCGACGAGCGCGGTGCTCTCGGGCAAGCCCGCGGGCATGCATGGTATCCAAGGCATGGGCGCTGGCTTCGTGCCGGAGATCCTCGACCGCAGCGTGCTCGACAACGTGCTCGAAGTGACGGACGTCGCGGCTGAGCGCATGGCCCGCCGGCTCGCGCGTGAAGAGGGCCTGCTCGTGGGGCCGTCTTCGGGCGCCAACGTGCACGCGGCGTGTGAGGTCGCAGCTCAACTGAAGAGCGGCATCGTGGTCACCATCCTGTGCGACTCCGGCGAGCGCTACCTGTTCTGACCCGCGTGCGGCCGCCGGCTCGCCGAGCTATTTGCCGATGAAGGTCGGCTCGCGTTTCGCGCTCCAGGCGGCCACGCCCTCGCGGAAATCGAGCGATCCGAGCAACGCGGTCTGACCCTGCTTCTCGCGTTCGAGCGCCGCTTCGATTCCCCCAATGGCCGACTCGCGCACGGCGTTCTTGATCGCGGCCAAGGCGAGCGGGGGACCCGCGGCGAGCGTGGTGGCCAGGGCGTGCGCTTCGGCGCGTTCGTCCTCCGCGACGCGGTTGGCGAGGCCGAGGCTCAGGGCCAGCGGCGCGTCGATGCGCGTCCCGAGCAGCAGATACTCGAGCGCGCGCCCCACGCCCACGAGCCGCGGTAACCAGAAGCTCCCGCCCCCGTCCGGCATCAGGCCGATGGCTACGAACTTTTCCTGTAAGTATGCGTCGGGCGAAAGCACACGCAGATCGCAAGCCAGCGCCAAGTCGGCGCCGAAGCCCACGGCCGGCCCGCGCACGGCGGCGATGAACGGTTTTTGCGCGGTCACGATCACGCGAATCAACGCGTGGAACTGAGCGATGCGCGGGCCGAGATCGGCTCCTGCGTCGAGATCGCTCAAGGCGCCCTTGAGATCGGCGCCCGAGCAGAATGCATTGCCCGCGCCCGTGAGCACGACCGCGCGCACGGCGGAGTCGGCCGCGGCGTCCTGCAAAGCCGCGGCGAGCGCCAAGAGCAGCTCGGGATCGAGCGCATTCTTGGTCTGCGGGCGATTCATGATCAGCGTGGCGACGGGGCCCTCGCGCTCGGCGAGCAGGACTGATTCCATCGCTTGGAAGCTTAGCAGCCTCACCCGCGAATCCCGCCAAAATCCGGCAAGCCGCTCCGCCGGGCGCGTGCTAGTGCTGGCCCGAACGGAGTCGCGCTGTCCGTCCCCGCCAGCTCCGTCAGCCCATCATGACTAGTCGACCTTTCCCCATCCCCGAGGCCTTGCCGCTCGCTGAGCAACACGGTCAAACTTACCCCCGCCTCGTTGCGTTGATGCAGCGTTTACTCGGGGAGGGGGGCTGCCCTTGGGACCGCGAGCAGGACATGAAGTCTTTGCGCCGCTACGTCTTGGAAGAGGCGTGTGAAGTGATCGACGCCATCGACGAGAACGACCCCGCGCACGTCCAAGAAGAGCTCGGTGATCTCGCGCTGCAAGTCGTGTTCTTGGGCGAGCTTGGCCGCAAGCAATCCGCGTTCGGTCCAGACGACGTGATCCGCGGCATCGTCAGCAAGCTGGTGCGCCGTCATCCGCACGTGTTCGGCGACGTCGAAGTCAGCGGTAGTGAAGAGGTGCTGACCAATTGGGAGGCGATCAAGGCCGTCGAAAACAAGGACCGCGGTGTGCTCGACGGCGTGCCGCGCTCACTGCCCGCCCTGTACCGGGCGCAACGCATCAGTGAAAAGGTCAGCCGCGTGGGCTTCGATTGGCCCGATGGGCGTGGCTCGCGTGAAAAGGTGAGTGAAGAGCTGGCCGAGGTCGACGAAGCCATCCTCGGAGGCGACAAGCAACGCGTCGAAGAAGAGCTCGGTGATCTGTTGTTCTCGCTCGTCAACCTCGCGCGCCATCACGGCGTGGATGCCGAGCTCGCCCTGCGCAACACTTCGGATCGCTTCGCGCGCCGTTTTTCGCACGTCGAAACGCGGGTCAAAGAAGCACACGGCGGTTGGCCGCGCGGCGCCGACGGCAAGCCCACCGCCGGTCTCTCGCTCGAAGAGCTCGATAAGTACTGGGACGAAGCCAAGCGGAACGGCGCATGACTCACCCCGATCCTAGCCCCGAACCGCTGAACATCGAAGACCCCGTCGGGCGCTTGCCGGAAGAATGGCAAACCGCGCTCACGGCCCTCGGTGAGCGGCCGTTCCGCGCCAAGCAGCTTTTTCGCTGGCTGCACCAACGCGGTGAGTTCGAGCCGGAAAAGATGAGCGATCTGAGCGTGCCCTTCCGCGCGCGGCTGAGCGAAGCCGGTGTGAGCGCTCCCTTCCGCGTCGACACCGTGCACGAATCGAAAGACGGCACGCGCAAACTCGTGCTCGTCGCCAAAGATGGCGCGCGCGTCGAGAGCGTGATCATCCCCATGACCGACCTGAGCGACGCCGATGCCAGCGCCGCCCCCGCGGATGACGACGAAGACGAAGCGCTGGGCTCCAAAGCGCGCGTGACCTTGTGCATCTCCACTCAGTACGGCTGCGCCATGGGCTGCGTGTTCTGTGCCAGCGGCCAAGCGGGCCTGGTGCGAGGCCTCCGTGCGTCCGAGATCGTGAGCCAGGTGTACTTGGCCAAGCGCTACCTGCGGCCCGATGAGCAGTTGAGCAATCTGGTGTTCATGGGCATGGGCGAGCCGCTGCACCACTACGAGCAAACCGCGCGTGCGGTGCGCCTCCTCACGCACCCCGAGGGCCTGGGCATGAGCCCACGCCGCATCACCATCAGCACGGTCGGGCTGACGCCGGGCATCGAGCGCTTAGGTCGCGATTTTTCTGGGAAAATCGGCTTGGCCGTGTCCGTGCATGCGCCCAATGACGAAACTCGGGACAAAATCATCCCCATGAATCGTCGCTACCCGGTCGCGGATCTGATGCGCGCGCTCCGCGCGTACCCGCTGCCCAAACGGCGGCGCATCACCATCGAGTACACGCTGATCGACGGCGTGAACGATTCACCGAGCCACGCGCGCGAGCTTGCCACGATTTTGCGCGGCATCCCGAGCAAGATCAATCTCATCCCGATGAACCCGATCACCGCGTCCGAGCTGCAAGCGCCCAAATCGGAAGCCGTGCGCCAGTTTCAAGACGTGCTGGCCAACGCCGGCTACAGCTGCTTCGTACGCACGCGCCGGGGCGATGAAGTCTCCGCCGCGTGCGGCCAACTGGCGATGGCCGATGATCTGGTGCGCAAAAAGCGCGAACGTGAAGAGCTGCGGGCCGCGGCCAAGAAGGTGTGATGTTCCAGAAAGTACTGGTCGCCAATCGCGGCGAGATCGCGTGCCGCATTTTTCGTACCTGTGAACGGCTCGGCATCCCGACCGTGGCCGTGTTCTCCGACGCCGATGTGCTGGCTCCGCACGTGGCCCAAGCCGATGAAGCGATCCGCATCGGGCCGGCCAAGGTGAGCGAGAGCTACCTCAGTATTCCCGCGATTTTGGCGGCCATTGCCGACGTCGGCGCCGACGCGGTGCACCCTGGCTACGGCCTGCTCAGCGAGCGCCGCGCCTTCGCCGACGCCGTGACCGAAAGTGGCGCGACGTTCATCGGTCCGCCGAGCCCGGCGCTCGAGGCTTTTGGCGACAAGATCAAAGCGCGGCAAGTGGCGCTCAGCGTGGGCGTGTTTCCGCCGCCCGGCAGTGAACAACCGGTCGATCCGAAAGACAGCGCTACGCTGCGCGCGGAGGCCGAGCGCATTGGGCTGCCACTCCTGATCAAAGCGGCCGCGGGTGGCGGCGGCATCGGCATGCAGATCGTGCGTGACTCGGCGGATCTGGAACGAGCCGCGCAGACCTGCGCCGATCGAGGACTCGCCGCGTTCGGTGATGGCCGCATCTACCTCGAGCGCTACCTCGAGCAGCCGCGACACATCGAGGTGCAGGTGTTTTGTGACGCGCACGGCAACGCCGTTTCGCTCGGTGAACGCGAGTGCAGCGTGCAACGCCGACACCAAAAGATCATCGAAGAGTCGCCTTCGCCCGCAGGGTTTTTTAGCGGGCCAGGGGGCGCCGAGCGCCGCTCGAAGCTCTGGAATGCGGCGCTTTCCGTGGTGCGCGCGGCCGACTATCGCGGCGCGGGCACGGTCGAATTCGTGGCCGACGCGGCCGGCGAATTGTACTTTCTGGAAGTGAACGCGCGGCTGCAAGTCGAGCACCCCGTCACCGAGCTGGTCACGGGGCTCGATTTGGTCGAGCTGCAATTGCGCGTGGCCGCGGGCGAGCCGCTGCCCGCGGCATCGCTCGCGCCGAACATCACGGGCCACGCGATCGAAGTGCGTCTGTACGCCGAAGATCCGCAAAAGGGCTTTTTGCCTCAACCGGGCCTACTGCAACGCTTCGAGCTGCCCAGCGATTTGCCCGGGGTGCGCATCGACTCGGGGGTGATCGCCGGTCAAGAGATCACCTCGCACTACGATCCGATGCTGGCCAAAGTCGCCGCCCACGGCGCAACGCGCGAGCAAGCACTCGAACGCCTGCAGGGCGCGCTCGCGGCTTGCCAGATCGAACTCATGGGGCCCAAGGGGCCGCGCGCGACGAACCTCGCGTTCTTGCAGAAAGTGCTCGCCTCCGCCGAATTCCGCAGCGGGCAATACGACACGAGCTTGGCCGAAACGCTGACCCGGCGCTGACCCCCGTCTCTTCCATCTCATGGCTGAAACGAGCAAGAATCCAGGCGAATCGGCGGAGCAGCTCGCCACCCTCGAACGCGCGCGAGCGTGGGCCGGAAGCGACCCCGATGCGCAAACCCAGGCCGAACTCGCGGCATTGATCGAGTCGCGCGACCACGCCGAGCTCGCGGAGCGCATGCTCGGCGATCTCGAATTCGGCACCGCGGGCTTGCGCGGCGTGGTTGCGGCCGGGAGCGCGCGCATGAATCTGGCGGTCGTGATCCGCGTCACACGCGCGCTCGCCGATCAGCTACTCAGCCGCGCGCGCGACGCGCGCACGCAGCCCGTGATCGTCGGCTGCGACGCGCGCCTCGACAGCGTGCGCTTCGCCGACGCGGCGGCGCGTGTGCTGCTCGCGGCGGGCATCCCCGTGAAGCGCTTTGCCGAGCCGGTGCCTACGCCCTTCGTGGCCTACGCGGTGCGCGCGTTCGCCGCCAACGCGGGCATCATGATCACGGCGAGCCACAACCCCCCGGAGTACAATGGCTATAAGCTGTACGGGGACAATGGCGTGCAAGTCGTGCCCCCGACGGACGTCGAAATCTTCGCCCGCATGCGCGCCATGGGCCCCGCCAACGCGATTCCGCTCGGGGATTTGACGCGCCAGGAGCGGATCGGCGCGGACATCGTGGCGCGTTACTTAGCCGAGATCCGCGCGTCACTGCCGCGCGTGACCGCCGATCGCAATTTGTGCATCGTGTACACGGCCCTGCACGGCGTGGGCGCGAGCGTGGTCGAGCGGCTGTTTCACGAAGCCGGCTACGCGGATTTTCACAGCGTGCCCGAGCAGCGCGAGCCCGACGGCAACTTCCCGACCGTGCATTTCCCGAACCCCGAAGAACCAGGCGCGCTCGATCTGGCCTTGGCGCTCGCCACGGAGAAGTCTGCCGATCTGCTGATCGCGAACGACCCCGATGTCGATCGCTTGGCGATCGCGGTGCCGACCGCGAGCGGCCGTTGGCAGCCGCTGACCGGCAATCAGATCGGGTTGCTCTTGGCCGACTTCGCGTTGTCGCACGCGGACTCGGGGGCGCGCGCGCTCGTGCTGTCGTCGGTCGTCTCTTCGCCCATGCTTTCGTCGATCGCTCGTGCCTACGAGGCTCGCTACGAGAGCGTGCTCACCGGCTTCAAATGGGTATGGACGGCCGCGCTCGCGCTCGAAGCCGAGAATCATCGCTTTTGCTTCGGCTACGAAGAAGCGCTCGGCTATTCGTTCGGGCGCACCGTGCGCGATAAGGACGGCATCAGCGCCGCGCTCGCCTTCGCCGAGCTCGCGGCCGAAGCGCGCGCGGCCGGCAAAACCGTGCTCGAACGATTGCACGCGCTGTATCGCGAGCACGGGCTGTGGGTGAGCGTGCAGCACAACGTGGTGTTGAAGGGCGCGGCGGGCGCGGCACGCATCGCTCAGGCCATGCAACGGTTGCAGAGCGCGCCGCCGAGCGCGCTCGGCGAACGCGCCGTGAGTCGCGTCCGCGATCTGCAACAGCCCGCCGCCGACGCGCCGAGCTGGCGCGGCCCCACGTTGCTCGTCGAGCTCGAACTGAACGACGGCACGCGCGTGTTCGTGCGCCCCAGCGGCACCGAGCCCAAGCTCAAGATTTACGTCGATCTGCGGGCGCCGCTCGCGCCCGACGCGCCCGTCACCCGCGCCGAGACGAGCGCGCTGACCGAGGCCTCGGCCGTCGCCCGCGCGCTGGTGAGCGCGCTCGGAATCGATTCGTAGGGAACACCGCGCCCCTTCGAGGTGCGCGGCGGGAACGCGAGCGCCCCTCAGTCCACGCTGTCGAACGCAACCACTTCGGTCGACGCCAGATTGCTCACGGCGGCGCGCAGCGAATCACCCACCGCCGACGCCGTGCCGACCACGGTGATCAGCAGGTTGTCTTCGGAGAGGCGCTTGCGAAGCGCATCATTGGCCTGGTCGAGCGTGACGCTCTGCACGTGCTCCGTGTAGCGCGAGTAGTAGTCCGCAGGCAGATCGTAGAGTGTTTGGTCGAGCTCCAAGCCAACGCGCTTGGCGGCCGTATCGATCGCGAAGCAGTGGGAGCGGACCATGTAGCGTTTGGCCCACGACAGCTCGGCCTTGGTGACGCCTTTTTCGCGGAGCTCGTGCAGCATGTCGAGCTCGAGCTTGAGGCACGGGCCGGCGTCTTCACCTTTGGGCGCGGTCGACATGATGAAGCTTTGACGCCTTCGGTCGATCGGCATGCTGGAGTACGCACCGTACGACCAGCCGTGTTTCGAGCGCACCTCTTGGGTCATGCGTGCGGTGAACGTACCGCCAAAGATGGTATTGGCCACCAAGAGGGCCACGTGGTCTTCGTCGCGCGTGTGCGAGCCAAGGCAGCCGATCAGCATCTTGGTTTGCGTGCGTTCCGGTTTATCGACGATCACCAGTCGGCGACCGGGCACCGCTTCCGGCTCGGGCGTGTCGTCGGTCAGCCCGCTACCACTCGGCAGCGCGTCGGAGATGCGCTTGGCGATTTGCGACGCGCGCACGGCGTCGACATCGCCCGACAGGGCGAAGACGAGGTTGCCGCGCACGAACGAGCGCTGAAACACCGATTGCACATCGGCCGACGTGATCTCGGGCACGGTCTTGCTGGTGCCCGAAACCGAGCGACCGTAGGGGTGCGCGCCGAAGAAGCGGCGCCGGAAGAAACGCCGCGCCAAGCTGCGATCGTCGTCGAGCGAGTCCTTGAGCTCGGCCAAGGTCTCACGCTGCAAGCGCTCGAGCTCGACGGAAGCCAAGCTCGGCCGCGACAGCACATCGACCAAGAGATCGACGAATTCGTTCAGCGAGCGCGAGATCACCGTCGCTTGAAAGGCCATCGTGCTGTGCGAGACGTCCGCGCTGAGCGCCGCGCCGAGTGAGTCGATCCGAGTGTCGATCACTTGCGGGTCGAGACCACCCGCGGTCCGGCGCATCAGGCGCGCGAGCAAGCGAGTCGAGCCGTCTTTGCCCACCGGATCGATCAAGGAACCCGTCTTCAAACCGATGCTGATCGTGACCAGCGGTAGCGCGCGCGAGGTTTCGAGCAGCACCGCGGCGCCGCCGGCATCATCGAGCCGAACGACCGTTGCGGCCGCGCTCATTGGGCGGCCTCCGCTTCGCCGTCGTCGGTACTCGCCGACAAGTCCGGCCGCACGAAAATCACGCTTCGAAAACGGGGCAGGAGATAGCGGCGTGCGACCCGGATCAAATCGCTCGCGGTCACGCGGCGAGTCGTTTCCAAGCGCTCGAAGGCCGCGCCCGGACGACCCAAGACGATTTCGTAGAAGCCGAGCGTCGATGCCTTGCCGTCGACGGTCTCCAAACCGGCGAGCAAACCGAGCTCGAGCCGGGCCGCGGCGCGCGCGATCTCCTCCTGGGAGATGGGCTCGCGCTGTACTTTCTCGAACTCCGCGTCGATCACTTCCAAGAGCTTTTCGGCGGTTTGTCCTTCGCGGGCCGAAACGAATAGTTCGAACAAACCTGGGTCACGGAAGGGTCCTACGAACGCGCGCACTTCCGTCGCGAGCTCCAGTTCACGGACCAGCTTCTGGTGCAAGCGACTGGCGCGGCCGCTGAACAAGACCTCTGCCAAGAGCGACAGGGCCGGGTGATCGAAGTCACCCATCGCGGGGCTGTGATAGCCGACCACCAGTTTCTCGGTCGCGGTCGCTTTGCTGATCTCGACCCGCCGTTCGGCGAGTTGAGGCGGTTCCGGCCGAACGTCTTCGATTGGCAGCGAGCTCGGAGGCAGCGCTCCGTACGCGTCGGAGAGCCGTTTCAAGAGCGCGGCCTCGGCCACGTCGCCCACGATCACGAGCACCGCGTTGTTGGGCGCGTAGTAGGTCCGGTAAAACTCCTGACAATCTTCGGTGGTGAAGCCTTCGATGTCTTTCATCCAGCCGATGGTCGGCCACTTATACGCATGGTTCTCGAAGGCCGTCGCCCAGAGCAGCTCACTCACCGCGCCCTCCACGTCGTCGTCGACGCGTTCGCGGCGCTCGTTGGCGACCACCTCTTTTTCGCTCTTCACTTGCGGATCGCGGAGCACCAGGCGGCTCATGCGCTCGGACTCGAGCTTCACCACCAGCGGCAGTTGGTCCTTCGGGATCGACACGTTGTATTGCGTGAAGTCGAGCCAGGTAGAAGCGTTGCTCTCAGCGCCCGCTTCTTCCAACTTGCGATCGAATTCACCGGCTTTGCGCCCTTCGACCTCGTTGAACATCAGGTGTTCGAAGAGATGCGCGAGGCCCGTCTTGCCCTCCCGCTCGTGGCGGGAGCCGACGCGAAACCAGGTGTGATAGGCGAGCACCGGGGCGCTGTGGTCTTCACAAAACAGCAGCTCGAGCCCATTGCCGAAGCGAAAGCGTTCTACGGCTAGTGCCGGGCCAAAAGCCACCGTCTCCAGGTGCGTCACCTGGCCGTCGGGCGTTGCGCCCGCGTTCAGTTCCGATAGACGCTTTTCGCGCACCTTCGAGGCAGAGGTACTCATCGATATCCTTCTTTTGTAACGACGGAATTCGCGTGTCGCAAGCGTGCGTGTACCGCGGCGGCGCCTGAATGAGTCAGGTCTCGAGCTTCAAGATGGCCAAAAAAGCCTCCTGCGGCACTTCGACGCTGCCCACGGACTTCATGCGCTTTTTGCCCTCTTTCTGCTTCTCGAGCAGCTTGCGTTTGCGGCTGATGTCGCCGCCGTAGCACTTGGCCGTCACGTCCTTGCGCATCGCGCGCACCGTTTCGCGCGCAATCACCTTGGCGCCGATGGCGGCTTGGATCGCGACCTCGTACTGCTGGCGCGGTACGAGCTCTTTCAACTTGGCGGTCAGGGCGCGGCCGCGAGGAAAGGCGGTGTCGCGGTGGACGATGATGCTGAGTGCGTCGAGCGGCTCGCCGTTGAGCATGATGTCGAGCTTGACCAAGCTATCGGCGCGATAGCCCGTGACCTCGTAATCCATGCTCGCATACCCGCGCGAGGCGCTCTTCAGGCGGTCGTGAAAGTCCAAGATCACTTCCGCGAGGGGCAACTCATAGGTCACGACGACGTGGTCCGTCGTAGAAAAGTTGAGGCCCAGCTGCGTACCGCGTCGCTCTTCACACAATGCCACCGTCGCCCCCACGTATTCCGCGGGGACGTGCACGGTGAGCTTGAGGATCGGCTCCTCGATCGTATCGATGTCGCCGACGGGCGGCATCTTCGAGGGATTGTCGACGCGTACCGTCTCGCCGTTCTTGGTGTGCGCGATGTACACCACGCTGGGCGCGGTCGTGATCAGGTCCAGGTTGTATTCGCGCTCGAGCCGCTCCTGGATGATCTCCATGTGCAGGAGGCCGAGGAAGCCGCAGCGAAAGCCGAAGCCGAGGGCATCCGAGGTATCGGGCTCGAAGCTGAACGACGAGTCGTTCATGTGCAGCTTGGCCAGCGCGTCGCGCAAATTTTCGTACTCGGCAGAGTCGGTCGGGAAGATGCCCGCGAACACCATCGGCTTCACTTCACGGAAGCCGGGCAGTGGGTCGGTCGCGCCGTGATGGAAGGTGGTCACGGTGTCACCGATCTTGGTGTCTTCCGTGGACTTGATGTTGGCGGCGACGAAGCCGACCTCGCCCGGACCGAGCTCGTCGATCGCGACGGGATGCGGGTTGTAGCAGCCCATCTCGGTCACGTCGTAGTGACGCCCGGTGGCCATGAACTTGATGCGGTCGCCTTTTCTCAGCGTGCCGTCCATGACGCGCAACATCACGACCGCCCCGCGGTAGCTGTCGTACCAGCTGTCGAACAGCAACGCTCGGAGCGGTGCCTTCGGATCGCCTTCGGGCGGCGGAACCCGCGCAATCACCGCTTCGAGTACCTCGAGCACGCCGACGCCGGTCTTTCCGCTCGCGAACAGCGCGCCGCTGCAGTCGAGGCCGATCACTTTCTCGATCTGCTCGGCGGTGTGATCGACGTTGGCGGATGGCAAGTCGACTTTGTTCAGAACCGGGATGATTTCCAGGTTATTTTCGATGGCCAGGTAGGCGTTGGCGACGGTCTGCGCCTGCACGCCTTGGGTGGCATCCACGACTAGCAGCGCGCCTTCACACGCGCGCAGGCTGGAGCTCACCTCGTAATTGAAGTCCACGTGACCGGGGGTATCGATCAGTTGCAGCTGATACTCTTCCCCGCTCGTCGACACGTACTTCAGGCGCACGGACTGCGCTTTGATGGTGATGCCGCGCTCGCGTTCGAGCGGGAGCTTGTCCAGGAACTGCTCCATCTGCTCGCGCTTACTGATCGCTCCCGTGACGTCGAGGATGCGGTCCGCGAGGGTGCTCTTGCCGTGGTCGACATGAGCGATGATCGAGAAGTTGCGAATCTTTTTGGGATCGGTCGGCATTGCGGGGACGAGCGGGCGGTCGCGGGGCGGCTGTGTAGCGCGGCCTCGGCGCGCCGACCAGCCAAGCCCGAACCAGACCCCAACGCGAGCTTACTTTTTGGCGGCTTTGGGTGCGGGAGTGTCCGTCAAGCTCATCTGTCCCGGCAGCGCGTGTTCGTAGCGCTTCAGCACCAGATCGATCCCTTCACGGATGTACACGGCGACCGGAACCTTGGTGCGGGTATGCAAGAGGTGCAGCCGCTCGTTCTGCTCCGGCGTGATGTAAACGGTGGTTGAGATCTTCTTGCGAGACATTCGGTAGACGTGCCCAGTTACCAGCCGTTACACTAGATTCCCATACGTGTGTTGTCAATCCGAACAAAGCGCTTCGTTTTGAAGATTGTTTTTTAGTTTCAAGCAGTTAACAAATGTCGACCGGCTCGAAATCCGGACGTATCGAGGCCGAAACCAGCATCACGTATCGGTTGGAGGCACCCGGCCCGCGGGATGAGCCCGACGCCGAGCGCGAGCAGGGGTTGGCTTGGGTCGCGGCTATGCGTGGCTGTCATTCCGGGCTAAAGCTAGGTCTGCTGAGTAGGGTCGCGGTCGCGCGGTCGAGATCGACGCCGAGAGGTTTCAGAATGACGAGCAGAACGAGGGTCACCAACACCGGCTGGGCTTGGGTAACATTGCTGATCGGTGCCATCTTCCAGCTCGGGTGTAATGCGGCTGCCAGCGCCGGGGCAAACTCTCCGAATCAGATCACCACGCGCGATACCAAGGTCGTGCATGAACCGTGCGATGTCACCTCCGAGACCGTGGAGAAGATCGACGCCAATGGTGACGGCAAGGTGGACATCTCGATCGTACGCGAGGGCGGACGTGAGCTGTGCCGCGCGGTCGACCTGAACTTCGACGGCGTGATCGATGCGTACACTTACTTCGACAGCGCCGGGCAGCTGCGCCGACGCGAGAACGACTACGACAAGGACGGCCAGATCGACGAAATCACCTCCTTCAAAGCGGGCCAGATCGCAGAGAAGGACCAATCGACGGCGCTCGCCTTGCACCTCGATACTTGGGACTTCTATCAGGCGGGCGTGCTGGTTCGCACGGAGCGAGACTCGAACGGCGACGGCATGATCGACCAATGGTGGGAGTACCCGAAGCCGGGCTGCCCGTTGATCCACGCCGACGTGAACAACGATGGCCGCCCCGATCCCGGCGCGACCATCGACTACTGCAAGGAGACGGGCTACGTGCCGCCCGATCGCGCAGACAAAACTCCCACCAGCCCGACCTTCGAGAGCAAGAGCTCGCTGCCGACCGAAACCGAAAACAAGCCTTCGGACGTGCCGACCGAAAAGTCGACCCCGGCCGCGCCCACCGAGAAGGGGACCAACAAGTGAAAAAGTCACTCGACTCGTGGCGCGGCATGGGGCTCATGGCCGCGGTGCTGGGCATGAACGCGTATGCCTGCGGTGGCGCCGGCGAAGCTCCGAAGACCGGAGCCGCGCTGCGCGGTGAGGTGAGCGGGGTCGCCGCGGATGACCGTTCTCGTTGCGATTTCAAAGGCCGCAGCGACCGTGAGGTGGTGGAGAGCCTCGGCCCCGGCGCGAAGAAGGCCAACATCCGCCGCGTATACGGCGTGGTGGGCGAGGGTGAAGACCGTCACCGCGTGCTGATGTGCCGTGAAGTCGACACCAACCTCGACGGCGTGAAGGACGTCGTGCGCACGTACACGGACAAGGGTGAAGCCTTGAACGAAGTCGCCGACACCAACTTCGACGGCAAAATGGACACTTGGATCACGTTCACCAAGGGTCGCGTCAGCAAGCTGCGCGAAGACCACAACGGTGACGGCCAAGATGACGAGACACGCTTCTATGTCAGCGGCCAGCTGAGCCGCGCGCAGATCGACACCAACTACGACAGCAAGCCGGACGTGTGGGAAATCTACGACGACGGCAAGCTCGAGCGGCGCGGGGTCGACTTGGACTTCGACGGCCACGTCGACCGCTGGGATCGCGACGAAATCGCCCTGCGCGAGATCGAGCAGAAAGACGCGGCCGCGGAAAAGGCGGCCGCCGCCGCCGCCGCTGCCTCGGCGGGCTCGGGTGGCGCGGCGCCGACGGGCGCGCGCTCTCGCAACTAGCTCGCAATTGGCCGTTTGACGCGGGGCTGACGAAAGCTCAGCGCGCGCTGGGCCTCAGTGCTAGGACCGGCCACCCTTATGGCAGAAGAACGGCTTCAGAAAGTCCTGGCTCGTGCTGGCATCGCTTCACGGCGAGCCGCCGAAGAATTGATCACCAAGGGCCGGGTGAAGGTCGACGGTCGCGTGGTCGACCAGCTCGGGGTGCGCGTCGACGCGCGCAAAGCCAAAGTCGCGGTTGACGGCAATCGCTTGATGGCCGAGCCGCTGGTATACATCGTGCTGCACAAGCCGCGCGGAGTGATGTGCACCCTGAGCGACCCGGAGGGCCGCCCCACGGTCGCCGAGCTGCTCAAACCGGTGGGCGTGCGCGTGGTGCCCGTCGGGCGCTTGGATTTTCATACCAGTGGTGCGCTCCTGTGCACCAACGATGGCGAGTTCGCCAATGCGCTCGCGCACCCGCGCAACAAAGCCAAGAAGGTGTACGTCGCCAAAGTCCAAGGCCTCGTGCTCGACGAACAGTTGGGTGAGTGGCGCAAGAGCATCGAAATCGACGGGCGCGCGACCGCGCCCGCCGAGGTCCGCCGTCTGCGCTACGAAGGCGACAAGACGTGGCTCGAGCTCACGTTGCGCGAGGGGCGCAATCGCCAAGTGCGTCGTCTCGGCGAAGCCACCGGCTCGCTCGTGATGCGCCTCGCGCGCATCTCGCACGCAGGGGTCACGGCTGAAGATCTTCGCCCCGGCCAGTGGCGGCACTTGAGCTTGGACGAGCTCGTCGTGCTCAAACGTGATTTCGGCGTGCCTCACCGCGTGCGCGCGGCTGGCACCGAGGCCTGGGAGATCCAGAACAAATCCAACGCCAAGGTCCCGCGTGTCGCCGTGCCCAAGCGCTCCGCGGACGAGCCGCACGCACGTTCACGCCGTGAACCGGGCACCGGAAAAGATCGCAATCGCGCTCACAGCGTCGACCCGCGCGGCGCGCGCAACCCGCGTGAAGAGCGGCCCGCGTTCCGCGAGGCCCCGAGCGCACCACGGGCTCAGACCGCGACCGGCCCGCAAGGCGACCGCTTCGCTCGGCCGCGCAAGCCGCGTGCCGAGAGTAGTAGCGCGCGCCCGGAACGAAGCAACGCACGTCCGGAACGAAGCAACGCACGTCCGGAACGAAGCAACGCACGTCCGGAACGAAGCAACGCACGTCCGGAACGAAGCAACGCACGTCCGGAACGGGGTGCGACGAGTTCGCGTGTGGACCGGGGTGCGCGTCCCGAGCGCGGCAGCAGTGCGCGCCCCGAGCCGCGTCCGAATCGGGACGCGGCTCCGAGCGGGCGGGTCAGTTCGCGCGGTGGGCGAGAGTCTTCGCGCCGTCGCGGAACATGATGCTGATCTTCGCGCCTTCGAGCACCTTGTCGACGTAACCTTCACCGAACTTCGAGTGCAGCACGAGCTCGCCTTCGCGGAAGGACTTGTCCATCGCGTAGCGGGTGAATGCGTCGACGGCTTGGCCGAGCGTCTTCGACGCCCAGCTGTCGGCGCGCTCCTTCTCGGCGCGGGCTTTTTGGGTCACGCGCGCAGCCGCGGGCGAAGGCTTCGGACCGGTGTTGCGCGCGCGCACGTGCACGCCGCTCGCGGTCGTCTCCGTGCGCGGGGCCCGATAGTTGTGTTCCGAGTTACACGTGAGGCAGATCACGCGTTTCGGCGCACTTTGAACCATGGCGACGATGCGGTGCATCAGATCCATACGGCATTTGGTGCACCAGGCGTCTATTTCGGCGCCCGCTGTTAGCGACTTCAAGATGGGGACTCCTCGTTCGGCTGCCCATTTGCCAGAGGATCTGGCGCAAGGGAAGCCTTGTCATCGATATCTGTCGGCGGCTCGGGTGGGCGAGACGATCGATCTCGCTTCACGCTCACTTTGGCTTTGACGTCCGGGATGGGACGACCACCTTTGGCCGCGTCGTTGGGGATGAAACGAACCTCGGTTTTGACCTCGAAAGAGAGCTTGGTCAGCACGTTCGCCAGTTCGTCCGCAAAATTGGTGTGGTCCAGGAAATCCCGGACCTCTTTGGCTACCGCACGGTAGAGGCCGTTTTTGGTCTCGTCGAGCTGGCTCAGCACGTCCTTCGGTAAACGCAGCTCGCTCACGAAGTGACGCACGTTCTCGGGGCCTTCGCTGAGGCGCTCGTAGCCGGCCTCGAAGACCCGCTTCACGAGCTCTGGCAAGATGCCCTCGAGGCGGCGAACGCGTTCGCGTTCGTCGCGCTCTGAGCCGTCGGGCCGTTCGCTACTCACCACGGAGGGGTACCGTGCCGCCTCGCGGCCGTCAAACACTCGCCCAGATCGGCGCCTGAGATCGGTGATGTTCCGCCCGAGCGCGCGCACTTGACACGGCCTCGCCGCGTGCCGCCCGGCCGGTGGGGGCGGGAGAGCGGCCGCGATTCCCGGGTGGTGGTAACCTGAGGCGCATGCCCAACGAGTTCAAGGAGCGACGGGAGCGCGTGCTAGCCGCGATTCACCCCGGCGTGCTCGTGATCCCCTCCGCGCCACTCGCCATTCGTAACAACGACGTGGAGCACGAGTACCGCCAAGATTCCGATTTTTTCTACCTGACCGGTTTCGACGAGCCGGAGAGCGTGCTGGTGCTGAACAGCCAGAGCGAGCAGCCGTTCACGTTGTTCGTGCGTCCGCGCGATCCGGAGCGTGAGGTTTGGGACGGCGCGCGTGCCGGTGTCGAGGGCGCGGTCAGTGCGTTCGGTGCCGACGTCGCGTTTACGATTGGGGATCTGGCGGCGAAGCTGCCGGACGCGATTCAGAATACGGAGCGCTTGTTTTATCGCCTGGGCAAGAACCGCAGCTTCGACGACACGCTGCTCGGCGCGCTCGACCGCGTGCGCGCACGCGCCCGCCTCGGCGTCACGTGCCCGACTACGATCGTGGACTCGGCCACCGTCGTGCATGAATCGCGGCTCAAGAAGTCCGAGCTCGAGATCGCCGCCATGCAGCGAGCGATCGACATCACGCGTGACGCGCACGTGGAGGCCATGGCCCAAGCGGCCCCCGGCATGTTCGAATACGAGGTCGAGGCGATTTTACGCGGCATCTTCCGGCGCTTTGGCTCGGAACGCCCCGCGTACTCGCCGATCGTCGGCTCCGGGCCGAACGCGACCGTGCTTCATTACCATCGCAACGATCGCCGCATGCAAGAGGGAGATTTGCTGCTCATCGATGCCGGCTGTGAGTTCGACTACTACGCGGCCGACGTGACGCGAACCTTCCCCGTGAGCGGCACATTCACGCCTGCCCAGCGCGAGATCTACCAGCTCGTGCTCGACGCCCAGCTCGCCAGCATCGAGGTCACGCGCGCCGGGCGTACCTTCGACGAGGTGCACGCGGCCAGCGTCGAAGTCATCACGCGCGGTCTGTGCAATCTCGGCATCATCGAGGGACCGGTCGAGACGGCCATCAGCGAGCTCCGCTACAAACCATATTACATGCACAAGACCAGCCACTATTTGGGCATGGACGTGCACGACGTCGGCGCTTACTTCGTCGCGGGTAAGCCGCGCTTACTCGAGCCGGGCATGGTGATCACGGTCGAACCCGGGATCTACATCGCGAGCAACGCGGCCGTGGCGGAGCCGTACCGTGGCATCGGGGTGCGCATCGAGGACGACGTCTTGGTCACCGAGGGCCGCGCCATCGTGCTCAGCGAGGCGATCCCCAAGCGTGTCGATGAGATCGAGCGCGTCTGCTCGCGCGCGGCTTAGAAGTCGGAACGACGGCCCGGTAAACCGTGGGAATCTCCAGACTGGCTGCGCGACGCAGCGCAATCTTGCTCGGCTGTGCGCTGTCGTTGCTCGCGCCGGCCGTGCGCGCGGAGCCCACGCCCACCGCGCCTGCACCGGAGCGCTATCGCACGCCGATCGCGGGCAGTGATTCCTACTGGCACGGCTTTGGTTCGCTCTCGCTCGGCAAGGGCTTGCGCTTCAACAATCCGTATCGCCTCGCGACGCCGCTCGGCGATACGCCCGAGTCACTGTCGCTCACGGCCGCTTACTACGATATCGGGCTCGGCTTCGTGCGCGGGCCGGCGCGCGGGCTTTCGCATGGCGCCGTGCTGCATCTGTCGATCGCGGCGCAAGGCATCCCGCAAGAGGTGCTCAGCCTGTCGTACACGGCGCTGGAGCGCTTCGGCAATGGCCGCACTTTGCTTTTTGGTCGCGCGGGCATCCCCATCATCTTGGAACCCGACTCGAGCGGCGGCCTGGAGGCGGCGCTGGGTGCCGCGTACATGATCAGCGCCGGGCTCGGCGTGCAGAGCGAACTCGTGGGCAGCCTCTATTACGGCGCGGCCACCCAGGACCGCTCGGTGACGACCATCCCCGTGCTCTCCGCCCAAATCGGCCTGTTCGTCGACTACGAGGTGTTGCCGTGAAACTCGCGCTATCCAGACCGCCGCGAAGGCTCGGTCGCGAACCGCTCAAGGTGGGTTTTTGCCTGCTGATATTGCTGTTTTGTACCGCGCCCACCCCCGGTGACGTGGGCGGTTGCGGGCAGAAGCCCGCGGAACTCGATCCGGGCGTGTTCTTCGCCAGCAAAGCGAACATCGACTGTCAGCGCTGCGAAGAGTGCAACTTGGCGCAAGTGTCGTGTCGCAACGTTTGCAATTTCCCCGACACTTACCCAACCGTCTTTGCCGAAAATTGCGTGCCGCTCGTGCACGATGGCGAGGTCTGTTTGCGCGCGCTGCGGCACGCCAGTTGCGACGACTACGCGTCGTACATGAGCGACAGCGCGCCGAGCGTACCCACCGAGTGCAACTTTTGTCCGGAGCCGGCGCCATGAGAGCATGGCCGCTGCTCGCGCTCTGGCTGGGAGTGACGTCGTGCGCGAGCACCGCGCGCATCACGGGCGACTTCGGCGAGTACCGCCGCTATCGAGAGTATCGCGTCGCGACTACGGTCGAGGCGCGCCTCGGCGCGGCCGAGCGTTACCTGCGGGAGTACCCCGAGGGCTCCTATCGCAAAGAAGTGCGCGCCTGGTACACCCCGGCCGAGCGTCGCTATTTCAAGCTCGCGTGGGACACGCTGCCGCGTTTGCGCGCGTATTTGGACGCCATGCCGCGCGGGCCGCACGCCGAAGCCGTGGCTGACCGCATCACGCAGCTCGAATCGCGGACCGTGTTCGCGGCGCGTCGCGAGCAGCGCATGCTGGGCCATGCGCAAGACATCGAGACTCGGCTGTCCCGCGCCGCCGATCAACGGCGTGGCTTCGTGCGCGAGTTCTCGCGTCTCACCGAGCTCTTGGCTGCCACGCGCACCTTCGACGAACCGACCTCCGAGCTCGACCCCGCGCTACTGGTTCGTTTGCGCGAGCGCCCGCCGCCCCTGCATTGCGAGGGCGATCAGTGTCGGAAGGTGTTTTCGTTCAGTTACGCGGTGCCGGAAGACAAGTCGCTGACCGAGCGCGCGATCGACGTCACCCTGCACATCCGCTTGGAGCGCGGCCTGGTGCAGGAGCTATCGCTTTCGGGACCCGAGCTGCTCACGCGTTTGGCGGAGGCGATCACGGTACGCGCCGTGCCTCCGCTCAATGCGCAGGCGAGCGCCGAAGCGCTCGGTCAAGCACTGGAGATTGTCACTGCCTCCGTGGACGTCGGACTGCCCAAGGAGCAGTGCGCGGTCGATGCGGTGAGTCCCGTGGTCTTGGAGCGCCGCTGTGACGGCGTGCGCTTGTTGGTCGTGGCTGGCACCGAGCCAGGTGCGCCAGATCGCCTGCTGGTACAGCGACAACCGGGCGATCGAGCCAAGAAGGGCCGATTGAAGGGCGCGGGCGGGTGAGTGTGGTAGGAGCCGTGCCGTGTTCAGCGCGCCGGCTATTCCATATCTGCAAATCCCCGAACTGGTGATCATTCCCAAAGGCTTTTTCGGGGGCTTTCCGTCGGGAGCGTTCTCCGTCAAGCCGTTCGGAACGCTGGTCGCGATCGGCGTGTACGTCGGGTCGATCTTAGCGACGCGTCAGGGCAAATTGCTCGGCCTGCATGAGCGCGTGATGACGAGCTTCATCGCCTGGGTCGTCGGCGTTGGCTTTCTCGGTGGCCACATGCTGGATGTGATTTTCTATTACCCGGGGCAGGTACTCAGGGATCCTTTGTCCTTGTTTCGGATCTGGGAGGGCTTGTCGAGTTTTGGCGGTTTCTCGGGCGCCATCATCGGCGGTTTCCTGTGGAAGTGGCGCTACAAGACGGACATCCTGCCTTACGCCGACGTGATCGCCAGTTCGTTCCCGGCCGCGTGGGTCTTTGGTCGCGCGGGTTGCAGCGTCGCGCATGATCACCCCGGGCTGGCGAGTGATGCCTGGTTCGCCGTGCAATACCCAGCGGGCGGGCGCTTCGACCTCGGCCTGTACGAGATGATCCTCACCATCCCGCTCGCGCTTGCGTTCCTGTGGTTGCGCAAGAAGCCGCGACCCTGGGGCTTCTACGTGGGCGCAATCACGATCGCCTACGCGCCGGTGCGTTTCGCGCTCGATTTTCTGCGTGTCGGCGAGCCACTGGCAGAAGGTGGCGGAGCCGCGGTCGACCCGCGCTACGCCGGGCTCACGCCCGCCCAGTGGGCGTGCTTCGGGCTCTTGGCGCTCGGCGTTTACTTCTTCACGCGCACGTTGCAGGCCGCGGGTTCGCCCTCGGCGTTTGCGGTGCCGCCCGCGCCGCGTGAACTCGGTGGAACCGGCAGGGCCGCGGCCGTCACGCCCGAATCCTGAGCGCACCACGCGCGACGCGCGCAATCAACGGTAAGCGCCCCGGAGTCTCGCCGTCCATGTCGATCAACACTTCCGCGCGTGGCACCAACGCCTCGGCTTCGATCGTCGAACCGCGCGCGAAGCGCACGCCAGGCTGACCGATGTGCGTGCCCTGATAAAGACGCGGTGAGAGCGCAATGCCCTGCGCACGCGTCAGATCGTGCATCGCGACCACATCGAACGCGCCATCACTCACTGACGCTTCCGGCGCGATCTTCATGCCACCGCCGAAATACTGGCCATTGGCGATGGCCACATTCACGATCGGCGCTTCGAGCACGAGCTCGCCATCGACGCGCAAGCGCACCGGCGCGTTCTGGTAGCTGATCAACGCGCGCAATGAGCCGACGAAGAAGGCGGCGCGCCCGCCGATCCACTTTGGTCCGGCGTTGACCAACCGGTCCGTCAAACCCCCCAGCCCGAAGCTGGTGATGTTCAAGAATGCGCGCCGGAGGGTCGCCCCGGAGTGCGACGCGATTTCGAGTAGTCCGAGGTCGAGCGGGCGCGGTTCACTCGTGGCCAGGCGCTCGACCGCCTCCTCGAGGGACGTGCCCAGGCCGAAGCTTTTGCGAAAATCTCCACCGGTGCCGGACGGGAGCAGCGCCAAGTCGGGTCCGGCGAGCGGTTGCCCGTCGGGGTCCAAGTAGCCTTGGCTGACCTCGTTCAGGGTGCCGTCTCCGCCCATGACCGCGAGGCATTCCACGCCGTCGGCGCGTGCCTCGTGCACCAAGCGCGTAGCGTCGCCCGGAGCACGCGTTTCGACGAACTCGGCTTGGATTCCGCGGGCCTCCAGCAATTGCTTCAACGCGGGCAGGCGCCTGGCCGCGCTGCCACTACCGGCACTGGGGTTGCTAATCACGCGCAGCTTCATGAGCGGGCGAGCTTACACGACCGCCTCGCCGGCAAGGAAAGGGGCCTGCGTGCAAGCCCCGTGCCGGCTGCGTGGCCGGCACGCTCACGAACTGCTGACTTGAATGGCGATTCGCGGGCAGTTATCGTCTTTCCCGGATTCTGCGCCTCGTCCGGCCATCGCCGGAGAGCCGCGTATTTATTTAGGGAACAGACAAAGAAAATGGCGACCGAGGATGCACGAAAACTCTTCGTGGCGGGCTTGCCCGAGTCCATCAGCGAAGACGTGCTGAGGCAATTGTTCGAAGCAACGGGGGGCAAAGTGGTGGACGTGAGTCTGCCGCGTGATCGTGCAACGGGGCGGCCGCGTGGCTTCGGCTTCGTCACGTTCGCAACGTCGGAAGAGGCGATCGCTGCCCGCGATAAACTCGACGGCTCACTGCAAGCAGGCCGCGCGATCTCCGTGCGTCCATTTTCTTCGGAGCCACCGCGTCGCGGTGATGCTCCGGGATTTGCAGGTGGCGGCGGCGCACCCGGTGGTGGCGGTGGTGGCGGCGGTGGTCCGCAAATGACCGAAGATCGCACGCTGTACGTCGGCAACTTGCCGTACGACACGAGCCAGCAAGAGATGACGCAGATCTTCACCGACAACAACATCGGTCCCGTCGCTCGTATTCATTTGCCGGTTGGTCCCGATGGTCGCCTGCGTGGTTTTGGTTTCATCACCATGGGCACGGCCGAAGCCGCGAACGAAGCCATCACGACCCTGCGCAATTTCGATCTGCGTGGTCGTCGCTTGATGCTGAACATCGCGCACCCCCGCGGCGCACCGGGCGCACCGGGCGGTGCGAGTGAGCGCCCGCGTCCCGCGTATGGCGGGGGTGGCGGTGGCGGTGGCGGCTACTCCGGCGGTGGTGGCGGTGGCTACTCCGGCGGCGGCGGGAACAGCTTCCCACCCATGCCGCCGCCCGGCATGGACACCACGGGCCGCGCTCCGGAAGGTCGCCGTGCTCGTCCCGCGCCGGGCGCCGGTGCCGGGTCGGACTGGGACGACAAGAAGAAGAAGAAGAAAGCCCGCGGCGGCACCGAGGAACCCAAGAAGGGTGAGCGCGGTGGCGGCGGTGCTTCGTGGAAGAACCTGGGTAAGGACTGGGACGACGACGACTGAGCGCGCGCGCTCGCTCGACTCTTCTTCAAATTCACCCGCGCAAGTCCACGAATTTGCGCGGGTTTTTTCGTTGGGACCACTCCCGCGTCAGGATTGCTGCTTTTGGTCCCGGTCGGATTGCGTGCCTTCGCAGCCTCGTGCTAGGACGTGGCTCCGATTTCGCCCGGTTTCGGCCGGCCACGCTAGCGCGGGCAATCGCTCGCTGATCAGACGAGCAATAAACAGCGATGATTTTCGACTGGCTCTACGGCCTGTTCTCGAACGACCTTGCCATCGACTTGGGCACGGCCACGACGCTGATTTACGTCAAAGGTAAAGGCATCGTCAGCTGTGAGCCCTCGGTGGTGGCGGTCGCACGCGATGCCAACGGCGTGAAGCGAGTGCTGAACGTCGGCCGCGAGGCCAAGGAGATGCTCGGCCGCACGCCGGGCAACATCGTCGCGATTCGCCCGCTGCGTGACGGCGTGATCGCCGATTTCGAGATCACGGAGGCGATGCTCCGCTACTTCATCGCCCGTTCGCACAACCGGCGCACGCTGGTCAAGCCGCGCATCATCATCTGCGTCCCGTTCGGCATCACCGAGGTCGAAAAGCGCGCGGTGAAGGAGAGCGCCGAGAGCGCGGGCGCACGTGAGGTGTACCTGATCGAAGAGCCGATGGCGGCGGCGATCGGCGCGGGCCTGCCCATCACCGAGCCGAGCGGCAACATGGTGGTCGACATCGGCGGCGGCACCACGGAGGTCGCCGTGATCTCCCTGGCCGGCATCGTCTACTCGCAGAGCGTGCGCGTCGGCGGCGACAAGATGGACGACGCGATCGTCGCCTACATGAAGCGCAAATACAATTTGGCCATCGGCGAGCAAACCGCCGAGCGCATCAAAATCACCATCGGCAACGCCTACCAGCTCGACCCGCAGCTGACGATGGAGGTCAAGGGCCGCGACATGGTCGCCGGTATTCCAAAGACGGTGATCGTGAACTCGGACGAAATTCGCGAAGCACTGGCCGAACCGATCAACGCAATCGTCGAAGCCGTGCTGCTCGCGCTCGAGCGCACCCCGCCGGAACTGGCCGCCGACATCGTCGACAAGGGCATCGTGCTCACCGGTGGTGGCGCATTGCTCAAGAATATCGACGTGCTTCTGCGTGAAGAAACCGGCCTCCCCGTGATGGTCAGTGACGACCCGATCAGCTGCGTCGTGCTCGGCTGCGGCAAGGCGTTGGATCACATCGAGCTGCTCAAGGAAGTCACCATCGGGTGATGAACTGAGGCTCGCGTGGGTTCGTTCAAGCACTATCGCGATATCGTCATCGTAGTGCTGCTTTTGGCACTGCCGTTCTTCTTCTTGCGCTCCAGCATTCGCCGGCCCGAGGACACGAGCTGGGTGGACCGCACGCTGCTGCACGTGGCCGCGCCCTTCCAATACTTTGCGGCGCTCCTGGCACGCGGGGTCTCGGGCGTGGTTGGCGACTACGTGTATCTGGTCGACGTCAAGGCCGACAACAATCGGCTCGCGTACGAGAACGCGAACCTGCGCACCAAACTCAGCGATTCGGAGCGCACCGAGGCCGACAATCGTCGCTTGCGCCGTTTGCTCGGCTTGCGCGAAACGCTGTCTCAGGAGCTCGTCAGCGCGGTCGTGGTGGGTAAAGACACGACCGAGTACTTTCGCGTCGCGCACCTCACCGTCGATACGAAAAATGCCGTGATTCGCCCGGAGATGCCGGTCATCTCCGTCGATGGCACGGTCGGTACGGTGCTGCGCGTCGCGGGTGAAAAGGTGGACGTGCAGCTGACGGTCGACAGTGGCTTCGGCGTGGACGTGATGGTCGAGCGCACGGGGGCGCGCGGCTTCGTGCGCGGCATCGGCGATCGTCAGAAGTACTCGGCGCGCGTCGAGTACGTGCAGCGCACGGACGACGTCGACGTGGGCGACGTGTTCGTCACGAGCGGCTTCGGTTGTCGCTTTCCCCGCGGCATCCCGGTGGCGCGCGTGAAAAAGGTGGAGAAGCGCAACTTCGGTATCTACCAATCGGTCGAAGCCGAACCCACGGTGGATTTTTCGCGCCTCGAAGAGGTGATGATCATCCTGACCGATCCCAAGGATTGCGAATCGGGCGCCGGTAACGCGGCGTCGAAGAAGCAGCGTCAGCAGCGCTGAGCCGAGGGCGCACCGCATGAGAAACCTCGGGTTCTTCGCCGTCGCCGCACTGCTCATCTTGGTGCAGTCGAACCTATTTCGGCTGATCGGACCGGTGGGCAGCTTGCTCGGCGCGCACTGGGTGCATGGGGCGACGCCCAGTTTGGCATTACCGCTCGTGATTTTCCTCGGCGTGCACGAGCCGTCGATGCCGCGGGGTGCCGCGTTGGCGTTCGGCATCGGCTACGCCCAGGACCTGCTGGGCGGAGCCCCGGTCGGGCTGTTTACCTTCGTTTACGTGATGATTTGGTGGCTCTCGCGCGTTGCGGGCGTCAGGCTCACGGCGCAAACCATGCTCACCCGCATGTCACTCGCGTTCGTGTTCGCCCTCGTCCAAAGCGCCGTCATCTTGGTGCTGCTGGCCGTGTTCGGGAACGACAATCGTCGCCCGCTCGAGGTCGCGACGATCGTGCTGCCGCACGCCGCGGCCACGGCCCTGTGCGCGCCGCTCTTGTTTCGCTTGGCCCAGCGTTTGCGACAGGGCGGAACGCCGGCGCGCGCCCAACCCGAGGCATTGACGTGAGGCGCGCGTGCTAGTTCAACGCTCCGACGTCGGAGAGTTTCGGCAGCGTTACCGCTGGCTGGTGCTCGTGGCGATCGCCGCGTTCGGGATCTTGATCGGTCGGCTGGCGCAACTTCAGATCGTGGAGGGCGACCTGCACCGCGCGCAGGCGCGCCGCAACATCGTGCGTGAGCGCTCGTTGGCCACCACGCGCGGGGTGATTCGCGATGCATTCGGCCGGGTTTTGGCCGCAAATCGGCCGTCGTACAGCGTGTACATCACGCCCGCCGAGATCGATCTAGAGACGACCTGGCCGCGCGTCCTGAAGGCCGTGCCGCTGGACGAATTCGAGCGCGCCGCGATCGAGAAGCGCATCGCCGACATGAAGGCGTTGCCCAAAGACGACAAGCGGCGCGGCCGGCAAATCTTGCTCAAGGTCGACGTCGATCGCGACGTCGTGGCGTTCCTCGAGACGCACGAGAAGACGCTCAACGGCGTCGAGGTCACGCCGTCCCCCGTGCGCTACTACCCGTATGGCGAACTCGGCGCGCACGCCGTGGGTTACATGCGCGAGGTCGACGCCGAGGCCCTCGAGCGCTTGGATGAGCGCGGCTATCGCGCCGGTGACCGCATCGGTGCCATCGGCATCGAGCGCCGTTGGGAGAGCTACCTGCGCGGTCAACGCGGTTGGCGAAAAATGGTCCGCGGCGTCGCGCGCCGCGAGAGCAGCGCCGAAATCGACTCCAAATACCTGGAAGAACCGCGCCGCCTCGAGCCCATCCCGGGGCGGGACATCTCGCTCACGATGGACATCGATCTCGTGGCCTCGATCGAGAAGGGGATGCGCGGGCAGCTGGCGGGCGCAGTGGTCGTGGTCGACGTGCGCACGGGGCGACTCCTGGCCGCGCTCTCCAAACCGAGCTTCGACCCCAACGTGGTCTCGGGGGGCAACGGCACGAAGGCAGTGGGGGCCGCTTTTCGGCGCCTCAATTCCGACCCGCTCAAACCCACGATGGACAAGACCATCTCGGCCGCCTATCCACCGGGTTCGACGTACAAGCCGTTCACGGCCCTGGCCGCCTTGGCCGACCGCGTGACCGATCCGGATCGCGAAATCGATTGTCACGGCGGGTTCGAGTACGGCAAGCGTTTCTTTCGCTGCACCGGCGTGCACCGCAAAGTGAACCTGCATTCTGCCATCGTGCAGTCGTGCAATACCTATTTCTACGAGCTCGGTTCGCGGCTGAGCATCGATCGACTCGCGGCGATCGGGCTCGACTTCGGCTTCGGGGTGAAGACGGGCATCGGCGTGAACCCCGAAGCGCGCGGCCGCATGCCGACCCGCAGTTGGTACACACGGCGCTACAAAGAGGCGTTCCGCGGCGGTTTCACCCTCTTGTCCGCGATCGGGCAGGGCGCGACCACGGTCAGCGTGCTGCAGCTCGCGTTGTCCTACGCCGCACTGGCCAATGGCGGCACGCTGTATCAGCCGCAGGTCGTGCGCAGCATCGAGACCAGTGACGGCACGGTGGTGCAAGATTTCCCGCCCCGCGTGCGGCGCATGGTCGAACTCGACCAAGACCATTTGGCGATGGTCAAGAACGCGCTGATCGGCGTCGTGAGCGAGAAGACGGGTACCGCCTACAAAGAGCGCATTCCGGGGATCGACGTGTCCGGCAAGACCGGCACGGCCCAGGTCAGCCACGTCACGCCGCGCGGCGTGGATCCGGACAAGGTCTGGTACTTCAACCGCGATCACGCCTGGTTCTCCGGCTACGCACCCTCGAAATCCCCGGAAATCGCGATCGTCGTGATCATCGAACACGGTGGTGGCGGCGGTAAAAACGCAGCTCCCGTCGCCATGCGCGTGGTTCGCGACTGGGAAAAGCTGAAGGAAAAGCGCGTCTCGGCGCAAAGCCCCGCGCACCCCCCCGGCAAACGCGGGAGCCTGTGATGCAAGGCGACCGCTTTTCGTTCCGGCGCGGACCAATGGTCGACATGCCGCTCCTGCTCGGAGTGGTCGGGATCCTGACCTTGGGCCTCGTCAACCTGTACAGCGCAACCAGCGTGTACATCGACGACGACAGCCGCGCCCGACTGGCCGACATCTACGTCACGCAGATCTACTGGATCGTGGTCGGCGCGATGATCGCGATCTTGGTCGCGGCCATCGACTACCGGCACTACGAGCGCATCGCGCCGGTGCTGTACGCGGGCGGCCTCACCACGCTCGGCCTGGTGTTCGTGGTCGGCAAAGACATCCGCGGCTCTTCACGCTGGATTCAGCTCGGTAGCTTTGCCTTTCAGCCCAGCGAATTCATGAAGATCTTCCTGATCTTGATGGTCGCGAAGGTGGTCCACAACGACTCCCGAACCGAGCCCAGAACGCTCGTCGATCTGGCGCCGGCCGCGGTTTTGATCGGCGTGCCGGTCGCGGCCGTGATGCTGCAGCCCGACCTCGGCACGTCACTGATCTATTTGCTCACCTGTGTATCCATCTTGGCCATGATGCGCATTCGCACGTTCAGCGTGCTGTCGCTGCTGGCCACGGCCGTGGTCTCGATGCCGCTCGCCTGGATGTTCGTGCTGCACGATTACCAGAAGCACCGCGTGACCAGCTTCTTGAACCCCGAAGCGGACAAGACGGGCACCGGTTGGCACGCCCTTCAGTCACAAACTGCGATCGGCAACGGACAGCTGACCGGTGAAGGCTTCATGCAGGGGACGCAGAACCAATTCGGTTTTCTGCCCGAGCAATACTCTGATTTCCCGTTCTCGGTGTTCTCGGAAGACTGGGGCTTTTTCGGCGGCGTCGTGCTGATCGGCCTGTACGCGTTCGTGTGCATTTGGTCGATTCACATCGCCTCGCAAGCCAAAGATCGCTTCGGCGCCGCGATCGCCGTCGGTGTCGGCGCGCTGCTCTTTTGGCACGCCGTATTCAACATCGGCATGGCCATGGGCGTCCTGCCCGTCGTCGGCATCACGCTGCCCCTCTTCAGCTACGGCGGCAGCAACGTGCTCACGATGCTGATGGGTTTAGGCCTACTGATGAACGTCTCGATGCGTCGCTAAGGGAGGGAAGGGGCGATCGCGATCCAGCAGCGCACCTCACAGCCCGCTTGGTTCACTTCGCTGTGCGGAGGGACTATCCGCCAAAACGCCAAAACGCCAAAAGAGGAGAGTGATTTGGGTTTAGCGATGCGAACCGAGTGGCGGGTTGTTCACGGCTTGCATCGGATCAGCCGTACATCGCTCGACTGCGGCGCTCCCATCTCTGATCTCGATCGTCAGACGCAAGGAGGGCGCGCTCGTGCTCCCTGAGGGCAGAACGGCAATGCGAGCGCCCAATCTCCCTCGGTTGGCGTTTTGGCGGTTCAAATCTGGGAGCCGTCAAAGTGGGCATAGTCCACGCAGCGAGGTGCGATGCGGGACGCGAGCGCCCAACTCGTCGAGTGAGTTGGGCGTCGACGAGGGCGTCGAAGCGCTCGTCACTCCATTTTGAACAGGTCGTCCAAGTCGTCGCGCGTCAGCGTCTTGGCGCCGCCGGCGTCTTCGCTGAGGACGGAGGCGACGAGGTCCTTTTTCTTTTGCTTGAGCTGCAGGATCTTCTCTTCGATCGTGCCGGCGGCGACGAGGCGGTACACGGTGACGACCTTCTTTTGACCGATGCGGTGGGCGCGGTCGGAGGCTTGGTCCTCGACGGCGGGGTTCCACCAAGGGTCGAAGTGAATCACGGTGTCGGCGGCGGTGAGGTTGAGGCCGGAGCCGCCCGCCTTCAGGCTGATCAAGAACACGGGTACCGTCGGATCGTTCTGGAAGCGATCGATGCGTTCGGCGCGATCCTGCGTGCTGCCGTCCAGGTACTCGTAGCGGATCTTGTCTTCGTCGAGCGCGTCGCGCACGAGCTTCAGCATCGAGACGAACTGGCTGAATACGAGCACTTTGTGCCCGCCCGAATCGGCTTCGTCGACCAGCTCGCGTAGCGCGGCGAGCTTGCCGCTGTCGTCGTGGCTGAATTCACGCGGTAAGCCGAGTAGGCGCGGATCGCAGGCGGCTTGGCGGAGTTTGGTCAACCCCGCCAAGATGTGCAGCTGACTCTTGGCCACGCCCTGGCGTTCGACCTCGCCCATGACCTGGGCGCGCACCTCGCGCAGCACCTGCATGTAGATGGCCTTTTGATCGGCGGCCATGTCGATCAGCTTGTCGACCTCGATCTTGGGCGGCAAATCTTTGGCGACTTCGTTCTTGGTGCGGCGCAGGATGAACGGATGAATCACCGCGCGTAAGCGAGCCGCCTGTTTCGAGTCGCCTTGATCGATGGGCCGCGCGAACTTCTCTTCGAACTTTTGTAGCGGCCCGAGTAGGCCCGGGCTGACGAACTCGAAGATCGACCAGATTTCACTGAGTCGATTTTCGATCGGGGTGCCGGTCAGGGCCAGGCGCCGTTCGGCGTCCAACTCTTTGGCGGCCGCGGCGGTCGCGCTGAGCGGATTTTTGATGTTCTGCGCTTCGTCCAAAATGGCGTAATCGAGCGGCAATTTCTTGAGTAAATCGATGTCGCGTCGGAGCAGCGCGTAGCTCGTGATGATCACGTTCGCGCTCTCCAGATCCGCGATTTGCTCGCGGCGGCCTGCGCCGTGCCAGAGCGCCGTGGTCAGGGTCGGGCCAAAGCGTTCGATTTCGCGCACCCAGTTGGTCACCACGCTGGTCGGCGCGACGATCAGCGCTTTCAGCGCCTTGGTCTTTTTCTCCGCCTTCAAGTGCAAGAGCAGCGCGATCGTTTGCACCGTCTTACCGAGACCCATGTCGTCGGCGAGCACGCCGCCCGAGCCCAGCTCGTGCACGAACTGCAGCCACGACAGGCCCTGCTCCTGATAGGGACGGAGCGTCGCTTTGAGGCCTTTGGGCTTCTTGGCGGCTTTGATTTCGTCGATCGAGGCGAGCCGCGCGAACAGCGTCTTGGCTGCCGCCGCGACCGTGGCGCTGCTCGCCTGGTTGAGCAGCTCTTGGACGCGTCCGGCTTGAGAGAGTGGGATCTTGCCGGTTTTGCCGGCGGCCGTGATCAGCTCGATCTCGCGATCGATCATGGCTTGCACTTTTTCGCCATCGAACGGCGCGAACGAGTTGTCCGACAGGCGCACGAACTTGCGACCCTCGCGCAGGCAGCGCTCGAGCTCGGTGCGGTCGACGCCGACGCCTTCGCTCGAATAGTCGATCTTGACGTTCAGCCAGTCGACGCCGCTGGAAACGCGTGCGTGCATCAAGATCGGCTTGCTGCGCACGTGCGTGCCCACCAAATCTTCCGGCACGTACAAATCCCAATCTTCCGGCAAGGCGCCCACGCCTTCGGACCAGAAGTGGATGGCCTTGTCGGCGCGGGCGATGAAGCGCTCGCCACTTTCGTCGGCTTCCAAACCGAGGTCGAGCAAGAGCTGTACGGCGCGCTGCTGCGCGGCGATGTCGCAGCGGATGCATTTGGCGCGCTTTTGCCCCTCTTCTGGCGGCAAGATCATCACGGGCGGGGAAATGCCGTCGGCGCGAACTTCCACTTCCAGGTCGGCGTAGGCCGCGCGCAGCGACACTTCGGCCTCGGTGAGTGATCCGGTCGCGCGCATGCGGAAGGTCGGCTCGAGGTCGATCACGTCGGCCACTTGCGATAGCTCGGGCAGCTCGGCGCCGATCTCGAGCGCGACCTTGGGCAAGCCGTAGGTGATCATGCCGATCAGCTCGGATGCGGGTTCCGCGATCGTCGGGCTGCGCAGCAGGCGGCGCAATGCGGCAGGGGAGACGCGGTGGTCGAGCGGACGCGCGATGCCTTCGTTGGTGTCGATGTGAAAGCCGGGCGCGCCTTCGAACCAGCCGCCGGTCGTGAGCTGGAAGCGACGGCCGTCGTTCTGCCGCTCGAAGGTGACCTTGGACACGATCGTGTCGGAGCCGACCATTTCCAGATCGAAGCGCGGGCGCAGCGATTCTTCGGCGAAACGGAGCTGCATCAACGCGGGTTCGAGTAGCACGCGGCGATTGCGCAAGAGCGGCAAGAGCTCGGAGGCATCTTCACCGCGGATGTCGACGGCGGGGTGACGCGGGTTGCCGCTCTCGAAGCGCGCGAGGACGCGCAGCGCGTTGCGATCGGCGGTCGGGGTGACGCCCTGCCAGTTCAGCGCGACGCTCGGCAAGAGCGGCGTTCGGCTATCGATATCGAGCACGGTGACGGTGAGCCCGCCCTGGCGCACGTGGACGCGGAACTCCAAGTGCAAGGTGCGCTGCGTGCCGTCGGGCGCGAGCCAAGCACCGATGCCGGTGGGGCGCGCGCTCATGTCGGCAGGGGCGGGCGCGACGTGCGGCGTGTAGTGGCTGACGGGCGTCGGCAACTGCGGCGTCTGCTGTTGGCGGCGGCGCCGATCGCGGCGGCGACCCCCTTTGGCATCCGCCCCGTTGGCGTTGGCGCTGCCGTTATTTCCAGCGCCAGATTGTTGCGGCATGGCGGCGTGCGGCTGTTGTTGCGGCGTGGGCTGCGCCGGCGCGTCGCGTCGCGGCAGTGCGGAACGGGCCTTGTTGCGCACCGTGATCAAGAGCGCTGCGACGTGCTTGCAGTGCTGATTGGTCTTTTGGAAGGCGGGGCAGGTGCAGCTCGAGGTGATGCCTTCACCACCCAGTCGAATCGCGACCTCGTACGGGTCTGGATCCGAGCCCTTGACGCGGCCTTGAGCGCTGGAATCGTTGACGCTCACGTCCTCGACGACTTTGCGTTTTTCGTAGTCGAGGCCACGCAGGAAGGTGCGGGCGCCGAGCAAGCGACGAAGGCCGCGGTCGGAGAGTGTGGAGAGAGCGTCAGACAGCGACGACACGGCTGCCTCGTTGAGAATCGGAAGGTGACGACATTTCGTTCATGGCGAATTTCAGGTGCGGGAGCTCGCGCTTCGAGCTCGAAAAATCACAGGAGGAAGGGCGTGATGAGCAACGCGGCGGCGGCCGTGGCCTTGATCAGCAGTTGCAGTGCGGGAGCCGCCGCGTTGCCGAAAATGTCGGACAAAGCGTCAGCGGTGATGGAAGTGGTGAACGCGCTGCTCTCGCGGCCGCGGTTGGCGCGACGCACGCTGCCCAGCGTTGCGCGCGCGGCGTCGACCGCGAGCGCAATCGTGAGCCCCGTCAGCGAGCCGACGACGACGAAGAAGCTCAGCCCTTGCGGCACCAGCTCGGGGGCGGGACCGCGAAACAGCAAACGCAGGCCGAGCCCGAGCAGCAGGGGCACCGCAATACCGCCGGCGATGGGCAGCAGCGCGCGGCGCAACGATACCGACGTCGTGAGCTCGACGCAGCTCTTGTAGCTGGGCGTGTAGTCCGCCGGCACGAGCGCGATGCCGTGGTCACGGGGGAAGCCGCGCAGTTGGCGTTCGACCTCGGCCGAGACCTCGCGCGCGCCGCGCACGGCCGCGCGCGCGACCGACCCGGCGTAAGCCAGCGCCACCGCCGCACCCAGGGCGCCGCACCAGGCCAAGGCCGAGCTCGCGCCGAGCGCAGACGAAATCGAGGCGCCAGAGGCGCCCGAAGCCACGACGGTTCGGGTTTGGCCTGCAATCGCCCAGGCCATCAGCAGTGAGGACAGCGCGCCCGAGTACACCGCGTACTGCCGAGCGACCGCGCCCCCGAGGAAGCCCGCGTCGTCGAGCCGGCCCGAGCGACGCTTGGACTCTCCGTCGGCATTGCTCATGCCGGCGACCCCGCGCGCACCGTCGGCGATCGAGCCGAGGGTCGCCACCGAGAGCGCGAACGGCGACACTGAAAATGCCGCCAGGGCAAACATCAGCAGGCTCAGTTCGATGCCGGAGGCCATGCCGCTGTGCGCCCCGATGCTGACGCTCGCGGCGACGGCCGCGCTCAAGATCGACACCGGCAAGAGCACGGTTTCGAGGCCGGCGCCCAGACCCGCGGCGAGCAGCGCTCCGCCGCCCATGCGCAGCGCGTCGTTGCTCTCGCGAATCGCGCTGCTGCGACGGCCGAGGCGCAGCACGAGCGCGTGCGCCGCGAGCAAGACGGCGATCAAACCCAGCGCGCCGCTGCTGAACAGCGCAAGAAAGTGCTCGCCGAATAGCCAATAGCTGACGCCGGCCAAAGCCGTCAGCGAGATCACGGCGGTCGACGCATAGCCGCGCAGCAATGCCGAGGGGACGCTGCTCGTTTCGTCCGTGCGCACCAAGATCACGCCGAACGCCGATGCGATCACGCCGAACGCGCGCACCACCAAGGGCAACGCGAGCAAAATCAACGGATCGGCGCCGGGCACCGCGACCGACAAGCTCGCGCCGATGATCAACGCGGCCACGTTGGCGACGCTGGCCGACGCAAAGCCATCGACGCAGCGGGTGGCCGACGCGCCCACGTGGTCGCCCACGAGTTCGGCGATCACGGCGGGGTTGCGCGCGTCGTCGTGGTCGAGGCCCGCATCGCGCTCTCCGGCTTGATCGGAGCCCACGCCGCTGGCGGCGTGGAAGGCGCCGCCGCCGCGTTGCAGGATCAGCGCGCTCACGCTGGCACCCAGCGCAAAGCTAGGTAAAACCAGGACGATTTGGTTCGCGAGCGGCAGGGCCTGTTCGCTCGGCAGCGCAAAACCGCCTTGAATCGCGTACAAAAGTCCAAATACGGACGTGAGCAATAGGCCGCTCAGGGTTTCGCCGATCAAGCTGGCGCAGCCCGCGGCGCGCATGGCCACGCCGAGCGCGGCGTCGACGCTGGAGGCGGCGGCCGCAGCGGCTCGCACGCTCGCGCGGACCGCCAGGACCGTCCCCGCGTAGCCCGTCACGGTCGCGCCGAGCGCTCCGAGGCACAGCCCCGCGGCGCCCCAAAATGCGATCGCCAGGTGGCTCACGGGCCCCGCACCGACGCCGAGCGTCGCGTTCAGGGCGATCGTGGGCACGAGCAGCGCGCCGGTCGCGATGCCAATCAGGCGGTATTCTTGCCAGAGGAAGGCCCGCGCGGCCCGTTCGAGCGCACTGCCTAAACGGCGGAGTGCGGCCGGACCCGCGTCGCGCACGGATACTCCGCGCCACATGAGTAACGCAAGCATCAGCCCAACCACGTCGATTCCGACGATTAGCCCGAGTTCTGTCACGATCGGTTTCCGTGGCGCGCGCAGGCGCCCTACGCTCCGGCGGCCACAGGACACGCGCTTCGATGCGGGCTACGCAAAAAACGGCCGCTGGTTGGTCCGCCAACTACAAAGCGGATCTGAGTCACGAAGCTTGGTTCAGGTTACCCCTGAGACCCGCCGCGTGGCTCTTGGCAGCACCCGTGCGCCAGAGTGCGCAGTGTGTAGCATGGGGATCCGGCGCGGCGCAAGCGCGGGTTTTTCGGGGCTCCTTGGCCGCCGCTGCCCGCCCGCGGCAGCAGGGCGCGGGCGCGCGGAGAGGGCGCGGGCGCGCGGGTAAAGACTAGAAACGAGGCGAGGGATGAGTGGCTAACGCGTCAGAAGTTCACTTCTTTTTGCCCTGCATTACCATCAGATGGTACTTGCCGAACTCGCTCTGGCCGAGGGTGAAGAGCACCTCGATGAACAGGCGGTAGGGCGTCGTCTGGTCGGCGATGATGATCGCTTCGGAAGACGACGGATCGAGGCCCTTGGCGGCGCGGATCGCCTTGTCGGTCCGGCGCGCGGACTGCAGCGCGCTGCCCAAGGGGACGATGTACATGTCGTTCGGGCCGCCGCGTTTGTAACGCGCGCCGACGCCGGTTTGCGCCGTAGATTCGCGGCCGGGCAGGGTGAGCACCTTGGCGTCGCCGACGATGATCTGGCTCTTGGAGATGGTGACCAGCACGCCCTCCTGGCCCGGCGGACTCTTGACGATTGAAATCGGCAACTTCAAGTCGTCGCTCTGCGGTACCGCCGCGCTGGACTCACCGAGCGTCTTCAACAAGAAGACCAAGATGATGGTCATGATGTCGAGCATCGCGGTGATGTTCAGGAAGTTGATTTCGGGTTCGTGCGCGTTGCGCCGGATGGCCCTGCGAAGCGCCGACTTGTAGGTAACGATCGACGCTTTGGGAGCGGGAGCGGGGGTCGGACCGCCGGGAGGTGTGCCGCCGGGCGTGGCTGCCTGAGTCATTTGGGCACCTTGAAGTTGACGTTCTCGAACAGGGCATCGCCCTGCGGCGTCGCGCGCAGCGCGTCGATCACGTCGATGATCGTCTGGTAGTCGGTCCCGAAATTGCCGGTGATGTACACCTGATTCTCGTCCGCAAAATCCGGCGAAGCGCTCTTGAGTCGCGCGGCACACGCGGTGAGCGCCTCGAGATCGTACTTGCCGTTCTTCAACGGAATGGCGATGCCGGCGCCAGGGCCCTGGCAACCGGGCGCGATGTTGCCGCCCGCGGCCTTGAGCGAGAACCCGTCGTTGACGATCAGCACCGTGAGATTGAGCGCCTCCGAAGGAACCTCGGCGCGTACGCCCGAGCTCTTGCTGGCGGGGGGCGTCGTGTCGATAGTCGCCGTGAACGTCACTGCCACCGTCGCGAGGACGAAGATCAGGATGTTCATGATGATGTCCAGGAACGGGACGATGTTGAGCTCGCCACCCTCCTCGTCCGGAGTCAGTTCCTTCGGCTGACTGAGCCGACGGATCTTACTGCGCTGCGCCGTCGTTAACTCTGACATGAGGCGAAGCGCTCGATCAGTACTGTCCCGGACGCTGCGAAATCGTCAGCATGTTGAACGTGCGCTCGACCGTCGTCTCCAGGTCGTGCTGGATGGCCTTGGCGCGCGTGTGCAAGATGATGTGTGTGATCATGCAAAACACCGCGATGCCCAGACCGAGCGCGGTGTTGTACATGGCCTCGGCGATGCCGTTCGACAGCATGCGCTGCTTGTCGGATTGGCTCAGACCCGGCGCGGCGATCGAGCCGAAGGTCAGAATCAGACCGCTGACGGTGCCGAGCAGGCCGATCAGCGTCGAGATGTTCGCGAGCGACCAGAGCGCGCCGATGCGCTTCTCCGCTTGCGGCTTGAGCTCGGAGAGCTTCTCGCTCAACGCGGCGTCGATTTCGTCTCCGCCCTTGTTGGCGTGGGTGAGCCCCGCCTTCACGAGCTGCAAGATCGGATAATCACTCGCCTCACAGAGCTTGATCGCTCGGTCGATGTTACCCGCCGCCACCAGTTTTTTGACCTGGGCGAAGAATTCCTTCGAATTCACACGGTATTTCGTGAGTTGGAACGCGAGGCGCTCGATCACAATCGTCAGCACGATTGCGGACGCGATCATGTTCAGAACCATGAAGGTCGGGTTCTGTTTGAACGCCTCGGCTAATTGGCTGGATCCGCTGGAACCTTCGGCTGCAAGAAGCAGGAGCTGCATTCCCCTATTCCCTTCTCAATACTCTCGTGTGTGTTGTTGGCTTTCCCAGCCGCACTCGGCAGGACGCCCAATCTCAGCGAATCCGGACTATAGCCACCCCGCAAGACGCAGCGCAAGCTTGCGTATTGCGGCATGATTTTGCGGCCTTCCGGCCGAGCATCAGCGTGCACTCGCCTACATCAGGCGCAGATTGCAGTAGGCAATTCCGCCCACATCTACGCACTCATCGCCGCTCGAGCTCGGTTGAGCTCGCTCGAGATCAGCCGGCAGTCTCGCACGCGCGCACGCGCGCCACGCCAGGCGTCTCTCTCACCCTCACCGCATGTGTCGGGTTGCGAGTTCGAGGACAACTACTTCGCTAAACACTTCGCTATTGGCGTGCTCTCCTCGGCGCCTCACGTCGTAAACAAGGCTGCTCGCGACGTGGCTTGCTAACCAAAAATCACCGCGTATTTCTCCGGTGCACTTCACGTCTCCTGACGCGCTTGGCGATCGTGGCGCCGTGGCGATTCAAAATGGGCAGCCGCCGCGGGCGGGAACTGCGCCAGCTTGTGAGGTGCGATGCGGGATTGCGAGCGCCCATCTGGCTTCTCGTCTCGGCATCGTGGGCGAGGGTCGTTCGGTCGTGGCCAGCGGCTCGCGGCGATCAACGCTGGTGGGGCTCGCTGTCGGCTTCGGACGTGGGCGCTGGATTCCACCCGCGATCTGAACTCGGGCGCGGCCGGGCAGGCCTACGCGATGACGAAACAATACAAAACAAGGGGTCTTTCGAAACCGATCACTGGAAAGTTCGAATTTTGCGCGAACAGCAACACTGGACCCAATCTCTCTTGACTGTAAGGGGTCCACTTCAGCAAGATGTCGCCGTCCAAGAAGCTCCGATGCCATTTCGAGAGTCGGCGGGGCACGGCGACCCGGGCGCAGCAGTCCCGGGGACTCGTCACGAATGGTTTTCTGTGACGTGTGCCTCACTTTAGGCGGCGCACGGGCACAAACGTTAAGAAGCAACAGCAGGAAGGTAATCAGAATGTCTGCAGCGTGGCACCACTTTCAGGCGGGCGGTTGGGCTATGTGGCTCATCCTTTTTTGGCTGATCTGCGCGATCGCGACGATCGCGGAACGCGCCGTCTACTTGTTCGGTTCCTCGATCAACAAGGACGTCTTCCTCGCGACCATGCAGAAGTGCATCTTGGCCGGCGACGTGGCCAAGGCCGTGAAGATGTGCTCCGCCGCGAACGCGCCCCTCGCGCGCATCGTGCAAGCGGGTCTGGTCAAAGTGAATCGCCCGGATGAAGAAGTTCAGGCGGCGATGGACGAAGCGGCTCTCCGTGAGATGCCGAAGATCAGCAAGCGCACCGGCTTCCTCGCCATGTTCTCGAACCTCGCGATGCTCTCCGGCCTGTTCGGCACCATCGTCGGTCTGATCAAGGCGTTCGGCGCGGTCGGCGGTGAGTCGGTCGATCCGAGCCAGAAGGCCCGCATTCTCGCAGAAGGTATCTCCGAAGCCATGAACTGCACGGCGTTCGGTCTGCTCTCGGCGATCGTGGCGCTGATCGGCTTCTCTGTCTTGAACGGCAAGACCCAAGGTCTGGAAGACGACATCAACGAAGCCTCCGTGCAGGTGCTCAATCTGGTGGTTGCCAACCGCCAGAAGGTGAACCTCCAGGGCGTCGACGGTTGATTCTATCGCGTTGCGCGTGCCAAACCCCCGCGAGTTTCGGGGGAAGAGCGCGGCAACGCGACAAAAGGCGGGGCCCAGCCAAGGTTTGGTCGGGCCCGCTTGTCGTACTCAGAACAAGTTCTGTAAGGGAGCCGACTCATGGCTGGTATTGACACTGGCGGCGGTCACGGCGGTAAACGCGCGACCAACCACGAAATCCCGCTGATTCCGTTCATCGACTTCTTGCTGTGTTTGGTGGCGTTCCTCCTCGTGACCGCAGTATGGTCTCAGATGGCTCGCATCAACGCCGACGCGCGCGTCCCGGGTCCCCCGAAGGACGAGCCGCCGGAAGAGCAGAAGAAAGAGAAGCAGCTCAACGTCGAGATGAAGGGTGAGACCAAGTTCCAACTCGTTTGGAAAGAGGGCAACACCGTCGTCAACACGATCGACGTCGACCGTAAGGCAGTGCCGACGGGCTCCAATGGCGACATCCGCTTCCCCGATCTCGCCAAGAAGATCGAAGAAGAGTGGACGGCCAACGGTGCTCACCGCGCCGGCTCGGACAAGAAGTTCGACTTGGCCATTCTGCACACGGACAACACGACCCCGTTCTCCGACGTGATCGCCGTCATCGACGCGATCTACACGCCGAAGCGCGACTTCGACTTCGCGGGCAAGAGCGAAAAAGTGCCGTCCTTCAACGTGACCTTCGCGGTGAACTGATATGTCGTCCGAGAAAGCACTCAGCCGTTTTCATCAGCCGATCGCGGTCCCTGGCCGACGCCTGATGCACTCCATCCCGCTCTCCTTCGTCAAGAAGAAGGTCATCGGCGGTGGGGGTCGCGCCACGAACCACGAAGTCCCGCTGATCCCGTTCATCGACTTCTTGCTGTGCATCGTGTGCTTCTTGCTCGCGAGCTTCTCCGCCTCTGGCGAGTTGCCCATCGACAAGAACGTCAAGCTGCCCAACGCCGAGAACGTGATGGACATGACCGAAGCCCCGATGGTGGCGGTCACGGGCGTTCAAATCCTCGTCGATGGCACCCCGGCGGGCAACACCCGCGCCATCGAGGAAGCCAACCGCCTGCAGCGTATCGATGAGCTGTTCAACGTGCTCAAGAACAAGCGTGAGCTCTGGAAGCAAATCAATCCGGGTAAGGAATTCCCCGGCGTGGTCGTGCTCCAGGTCGATCGCAAGGTTCAGGCCCTGGTCGTGAAGAGCGTGTTCCAGACCGCGGCATTCGCGGGCTACCCGAACGTGAGCTTCATGGTCGGTCGTATGGGTAAGTGATAGCGTTCCGGTTGGTGGCCCTGCCGCCAATCGGGAACTCGTGAGAGAAGGGAGCGACTCCGGTTTCGGAGTGGCTCCCTTCGTCGTTTTTGAAGGTGCAACCTCGTTTTGGCCTTACCCAAAAGCAAAGCCGTCACTGATTCCGGCCTGCCCTCGCTGAACCAAGCGCGGGCGGAGCGCCGCCGCGCGATCGCGCTCGGGCGCGTGCGCATGGCCTCGATTCCGCCGCAATTCTGGCTCTGGACCGCGATCGCCCTGGGCGCGTTCAGCGTGGTGTATTGGCGCGTCGCGCAGGGGCAAATCGAGACTCGCCGCAGCCAAGTCATGGCCAAGCAGCGCGCGATCGCTCAAACCTTGGGCCCCAAAATCGTGCCCTTCCGCGATCAGGTCGAGGGCTGGGTGCGCGAGCTGGCCGCCAACTACCCGGGTGATTTCGTCGATCCCAGCGCTTCGCTGGAGAAGATCAGCACCAGCCCGGGCGTGTATTTTCGCCTGCGCTTGGCCAACACGGGTTCGGTGAAGACGATTCGCGCGGCCGCCCGCGCGTCGCTACATGACGGTTTTACCTCGTGCTTGTTCGTGCGCGTGGGCGCGCCCGACCCGACCAAGGGCGCGGCTTGCCGCGTGACCGCGGACTGCACTTCGGGCCTTCTGTGCAACGAGTGGAACGTGTGTAGCGAGCCGCCGCGGCCGTACAATATGCGCCTCGCGTATCGCGCGCTGCGCGTACTTTCCAGTGATTGGACGGACGAGGTGCACGAAGCCGATACCGAGCTCGGCCTGAACGCCTACGATCGTGATTTGGACAGCGTCTCCAAGCGCGACGTGCCCGTCGCGATCGAGCTGCTCTCGCGTTCCCGTTACTTCACCCTCGTGCTGGACGAAGATCCGCCGGGCGGCGTGCCGCCGGAATCGCCGGACGCCGGGGAGAGCGCGGACGAGCGTGTGCAGCGCGAACCGCACGCCGCGCGCATCGGCATTTGGGATCTCAAGACCAAGAGCCCGATGCTGCGCCTGAAAGCCGACGCGGCCGGGCATTTCGTGCCGGTCGGCGACCGCGTGGTGCAAAACCCCGAGACGGTGATGGCGCAGCAGCGTCAAACCAACAGCTGCGCGCTGGGCTTGGCCGCGAAAGACGCGCTGTCACGCGAGCCCGCTCAAGCCGCCGAGCCCGTGCCCGCAGCGCCATAACCGCCGCCGCCCGGCGTCTCGATCCGCAGCCGGTCACCGACTTCGACCTGGAAGACGGCGTGGCCGCCGAGCTCGCGGCCATTGTGGAAGTTGCGCCCGGGGGTGCCCGGCTCGCCCCCCGCGAGTCCAAACGGCGCCGTCGCGCGGCGCTCGCTGAGGATTGAAACGGTCAGCGGCTCGAGAAACTCGTATTCGCGGCACGCGCCATCACCGCCCGCGTAGCGGCCTTTGCCGCCGGTACCCGGCCGCAAAGAGAACTCGCGGATGCGGACGGGAAAGCGCTGTTCGATGATCTCGGGATCGGTGATGCGCGTGTTGGTCATGTGGGTGTGCACGGCGCTCGCTCCCGCAAAGCCGGGCCCTGCGCCCGCGCCGCCCGCGATGGTCTCGTAGTAGCCGAAGCGCTCGTGCCCGAAGCTCACGTTGTTCATCGTGCCTTGGCTGGCCGCGGCGCGTCCGAGCGCGCCGAGCAGCACATCGACCACGCGCTGCGAGGTCTCGACATTGCCGCCCGCCACCGCGCGGCCCGGGGAAGGATTCAGAATGCTGGCCGCGGGTATGCGCACCGTGACGGCGCGCAAACAGCCGCTATTGAGCGGGATAGGGCGACCCACGAGCGCGCGCAGCACGTACAACACGGCCGCCAGCGTGACCGCGCGCGGCGCGTTCAGGTTGCCCGCGGATTCCGCGCCGCACTCGCTGAAGTCGAGCTCGAGTTTACCCGCGGTGACCCGCACGGTGACGGCGATCGGCGTGCCGTCGTCGAGCTGGTCGCGAAAGGTGGCGCTGCCTTCCGGCAGTGCGGCGATCACGCGCGCCACGCTGTCAGCCGCGAGATCTTGCACCGCGCGCATGTAAAGCTCGACCTGGGCTTGGCCGCGTTCGCGAACCAGCTCGTGCAAGAGCCGGGCGCCGGTGCGCGCGGCCGCAATCTGCGCTTCGAGATCGGCTAAGTTTTCCCGCGGGCGCCGCGCGGGATACGGACCGCGCGCGAGCGTGTCCAGTATCAGCGCGCGGTCGAGCGTGCCGGCACGGGCCACGCGCCGCACGCTGAACACGCTGCCCTCTTCGGCCAAATGGCTGGAAAACGCGGGCATCGAGCCGGGCGTGATGCCGCCGATGTCCGAGTGGTGCCCACGTGTCGCGCTGAAAAAGCGCAACACGCCCGCGGAGTCGTGTACGGGCAAGACGACCGTCACATCGGGCAAGTGCGAACCCCCGGCCGCGGGGTCATTGGTGACGAACACATCGCCCGCGCCGAGCGTGGGGTGCGCTTCGAGCACTGCGCGCACCGACTCGCTCATGGCGCCGAGGTGCACCGGGATGTGTGGCGCGTTGGCCACGAGTCCTGCGTGAGCGTCGAACACCGCGCACGAGAAGTCGAGCCGCTCGCGGATGTTCGTGCTCTGCGCGGTGCGCTGCAGCGTGTGCCCCATCTGCTCGGCGATCGACATGAACGCGTTGCTCATCACCTCCAGCGTGACCGGATCGGGAGCGGCGCCCTCCTCGTCCGCGCTGATCGCGGCGGATTCGGTCACGCGGGCGAGATCGGGGCGCGCGATCAACAGGCCATCGGCGCGGCACTCGAGCTCGAAGCCGGGCTCGATCACGATTGTAGCCACGGCTTCGGCGATCAGCGCGGGGCCGCTGATGCGCATGCCCGCGCGCAGCGATTCACGCTCGAAAACCGGCACTTCGTCGTGCGGTCGGCCTTGGTGCCAGAGCGTGGTGAGCCAAGCGGGCCGGGGAACCGGGCCCGGCGCGAGCCCCGCCGGGCGCGCGTGCCCGTACGCCGAGGGCACGCGCGCCTCGACGCGCAATGCGGTGACCTCCAGCGCCGCCTCCGCGCGGTGGTGCCCGAAATGCTGGGCGTGTAGAGTCTCGAAGCCCCGCCGCAGCTCGCTTGCGCTCGTGAGCGGCAACGTGAGCGTGGTTTCGCTGCCCGCGTAGCGCAGATCCAAGCGACGAATGCAGGTTGCGCCCGCAGAGCCGGCTTGCGCTTCGACCGAGCCTCGTGCTTCGACCTCCAAGCGCTCGAACCCGGCTTCGAGCTCGACCAGCAACGCATCACTCAAGGGACGAGCGCCGGCATCGGCCGAGGTGTGCTGGCTCAGATCCGCCAATGCCATGCCGTACGCCGACAGCACGCCCGCGAGCGGGTGGAATACGACCTCCGCGATGCCGAGCAAGCGCGCAAGCGCACAAGCGTGCTGTCCGCCCGCGCCGCCGAACACGACCAACGCATGCTCGCGCACGTCGAAGCCGCGCGCGACCGATACCTGGCGGAGCGCCTCGGCCATGTTGCGATTGGCGATCTCGAAGAAGCCCTCCGCCACCCGCAGGGCGTCCGTTGCGTGACCGAGTTCTCGCAAATTTGCCGCTATTTCCGCGAGCGCCGCTGCGACCGGTTTGCGCTCGAGCGGAAAAGGAAAGCGCTGCGTGACCAAGCGCCCGAGCGCCAAGTTCACATCGCTGACGGTCAAGGCCAACGCCCCCGCGCGGCCGTAGCACACCGGCCCGGGATCGGAGCCGGCGCTATCGGGCCCGACCGTGAGGCGGCCGTCGCGCAATCGACAGACCGAGCCGCCTCCGGCCGCGACCGTGTGGATCGCGAGCATCGGCGCAACCACGCGCACGCCGGCGATCTCGTGCTCGTAGCGGCGCTCCAATTCACCGGCGTAGCGCGACACGTCCGTGGATGTCCCGCCCATGTCGAAGCCGAGCACTTGGCCGAGGCCCAAGCTGCCCGCGATGTGCGAAAGCGCGACACTGCCTCCGGCGGGACCGGAGAGCAGCGCGTTCGGACCCCGGAAGCTCGGGGCGTCACACAAGCCGCCACTCGATTGCATCAATTGCAGCGTGCTGCCGGGAAGCTCGGCTTGCAGCGTCTCCAGATAGCGGGCCAAACGCGGGGTGAGGTAGGCATCGACGCTCGCGGTGTCGCCGCGCGCGAGCAGGCCGAGGCGCGGCGCGAGTCGATGAGACAGCGAAATCTGCGAAATTCCCGCGGCGCGCGCCAATTCGGCTACTTCGAGCTCGAGCGCGCCCGTGCGGTGATCGCCGAGCACGACGATCGCCACGCTGTCGATGCCACGCGCGCGAAGCTCGTGCAATCGAGTGAGCAGCGGGGCGCGTTCGGGCCGTTCGAGCGGCGTGCCGTCGCGATCGGCGCGGGCATCGAGCTCGAGCACTTCGCTGAACAGGACCGCGGGCTGCTGAATCGCCAGCGCAAACAAGTCCGGCCGAGCTTGCGTGCCGATGCGCAGCAGATCGCGAAAGCCACGCGTGATCAACAGCGCAAAGCGTTCACCCTTGCGCTCCAAAAGCGCGTTCGTCGCGAGGGTCGTGCCCATGCGCACGCGGCACGCAGGGATCGGCTGATCCGGGCCGAGCCCGAGCAACTGACGAATACCCGCGAGCGGCGCGTGATCCGAGGACAGAACCTTGGCTAAATGCAGCGCGCCATGCTCATCGACCCCCAGACAATCGGTGAACGTGCCACCGCGGTCGATGAAGAAGTCCAAAGCTGGCGCGCGCCCAGGGCAGAGGGGAGAGCCGCTAGTTCAGCAGCCGCGGGTGGGGGACACCTTGGGCGTCCACCCCGCGCAGATCGAAGGTGATCGCGCCATTTTCAGCGCGCACGATCACGTGACCGCCGTGTTCGAGCTGCCCGAACAAGAGCTCGTCACCGAGCGGCTTCTTGATCTCGTCTTGGATCAGGCGACCGAGGGGGCGCGCGCCGTTCGACTTGTCGTAACCCTTTTCGGCCAAGTACACGCGGGCCGACTCGGCGAGTTCGATCGTGACATCACGATCGGCCAGTTGGTCGCCCAGCTCGCGGATGAACTTGTCGACGACGCGGTTCATCACCGAGGGTGACAGCGGATCGAAGGCGATGCGCGCGTCCAACCGATTGCGGAACTCCGGGCTGAAGGTGTTGCGCAAGGCGAGCGAATCACCGCCGTGCGCATCGCGATTGCCGAAGCCAACCATGCCGCGGGCCATGTCTTGGGCGCCCACGTTGCTGGTCATGATCAGCACCACGTGTCGGAAATCACCCTGTTTACCGTTGTTGTCGGTGAGCGTGCCGTGGTCCATGACCTGCAAGAGCACGTTGAACACGTCTGGATGCGCTTTCTCGATTTCATCCAAGAGCAGCACGGCGTGCGGCGTCTTGGCGACCGCTTCGGTCAATAGACCACCGCGATCGTAGCCGACGTAGCCGGGCGGCGCGCCGATCAAGCGCGACACCGTGTGGCGCTCCATGTACTCGCTCATGTCGAAGCGAATCAGCTCGATGCCCATGGTCTTGGCCAATTGGCGAGCGGCTTCGGTCTTGCCGACGCCGGTTGGGCCGGTGAATAGATAGGAGCCGATCGGCTTCTCTTTCGGCCGCAAACCGGCGCGTGAGAGTTTGATCGCCGAGGCCAGTTCGGCGAGCGCGCGATCTTGGCCGAAGACGGCCTTTTGCAGATCGGATTCCAGACTCTTGAGCGCGGACTTCGCATCCGCCGTGACTTGGCGGGGGGGGATCTGCGCCATACGCGCCAGCACCGCTTCGATCCGCTCGACATCGACGATTACGGTTTCCGCGTCGATCGCCGCTTCTAGCTTGGCGTCGGCGCCGCCTTCGTCCATCAGATCGATGGCTTTGTCCGGCATCTTTTTGTCGCGCAGATGTCGATCGGCCAGCGTTGCGGCCGCCTCGAGCGCGGCGTCGGTGTAGGCGACGCCGTGGAACTCCTCGTAACGGCCGCGCAGACCCTTCAAGATTTGAATCGTCTCGCTCAGGCTGGGCTCGAGCACGTCGATCTTCTGGAAGCGGCGCGCGAGTGCGCGGTCCTTCTCGAAGTGCGAGCGGTACTCTTCGAACGTGGTCGCGCCGATGCAGCGCAGCTTGCCGTTGGCCAGCGCCGGCTTGAGCAGGTTGGCCGCGTCGAGCGTGCCACCGCTGGCGGCGCCGGCGCCGACCATGGTGTGGATCTCGTCGACGAACAGGACCGCGTGCGGCAGGCTCTCGATTTGCTTCAATACGGCTTTGACGCGGTTCTCGAAATCACCGCGAAAGCGCGTGCCGGCGACCAGGGCGCCCATGTCGAGGGCGTAAATCACCACGTCTTTGAGGGGAGCCGGGATGTCCTTGGCCACGATCTTGGCAGCCAAGCCTTCGACAATCGCGGTTTTGCCGACGCCGGCGTCGCCCACGAACATCGGGTTGTTCTTGCGCCTTCGGCACAGCACCTGAATCGCACGGCGCAGCTCTTTCTCGCGGCCGACCAGCGGTTCGATGTTACCGGCCTTGGCTTGTTCGTTCAGGTTGATCGCGAATTTGGCCAACGCATCAGCCGGGGGGGCCGCGTCGCCGTCTTCATCGCCATCGTTGGCGCGTTCGCCGGAGGTCAGAGCGTCCTCGTCATCGCCATCTTTGCTCACTCCATGGGAAACGAAGTTCACGAGGTCGTAGCGGGTCAGCCCCGCTTCGGTCAGGGCCGCGACTGCGGGCGAATCGAGCTCACTGAAGATCGCAATCAGGACGTTGTGCCCTTTGAGCTCTTCTTTACCGCTGTTTTGTACGTTGATCGCGGCGCGGCTGAGCACGCGTTGAAAGCCGCGCGAAGCGCTCAGGTCGAGCTCTTCGGGTTCGGGCACGCGGCTCACTTCTTCATCCAAGAAGCGATCGAGCGCGCGCTTGAGTTTGTCGACGTCACCGCCCGCCGCCTTGGCGGCGCGCGCGGTAGCGGGATCTTGTAAGAGGCCGTAGAGCAGATGCTCCACCGTCATGACGTCGTGACGACGACGGATCGCTTCACTCTGTGCGAAGGCACAAGCAGCTTCCACTTCAGCGCTGACTTTCACTCGTCGGACCCTCCGAAGCCTTCCGGCTCTGCAGTGCACTTGAGCGGGTGACCGTGCTCTTTGGCGTAGTCCATCACCAACGCGGCTTTGGTCTCGGCGATGTCGCGGCTGAAGATGCCCGCGACGCCGTAGCCCTTGCGATGGATGTTGAGCATCACGGTCGTAGCCCCCGTTTCGTCGAGATGAAAAAACTTCATCAAGACGTGGACCACGAACTCCATGGTCGTGTAGTCGTCGTTGTGGAACACGACCACGTACTTGCGCGGCCGTTTGGTTTTTGGCCGTTCAGCGATGGCAAGGCCGTCATCGCGCTCCGGGTTCACTCGCTCGTTAGGCGGCATGAAGTACCGGGTGAATCTGAGCACGCTCGCCTCAAATGTCGAGGGGGGCCGAACAATCCGGCCGGGCAGCGTGCAAATTGAGCGGGATCTCGTCGTCTACGGCGACGGTGGACGCGCGCCCGCTAACGGCTTCCCTGAGAAAGAGAGCTCGGATTTGGGGCACCCGCACACGCGGCAGGGAATGGTGCCCCAAAAACCAGATTGCGCCGCCATTCCGGCGCACCGGCGCGACTCAGGTCGCGGTCTTGGCCGGCGTCTTGGGCGCCGCGGCTTGCGCGTTCTCTTGGGCGCGCTTCAGCTCCCATTCAGCGTTCTTTTTGGCGCGGCGTTCGCGCTTGCGGCGGGCGGTGCGAGGATCTTGCGGGCTTCCCATAGTGGGCGGCTGTCTAGCAGAGGTTTTCGGCTGTGTCGCCCTTATTTCGCACCGTTTGCAACGTGCCCGTGCCGGTGCCCGTGCCCGTGCCCGAAAATCGGCCAGATTGGCCCCTGGGCGCCCCGCACTGGCGCACGCGGGCGGCTGGGAGGCGGCCCAAAATCTCCAAAGTAGAGAGAGGAGAGGGGAGATCGGGCACGACCACGGGCACGTTTACGTTCACGTTACCGGACGGGCAGAGGGGGCGGTCACGTGGTCGGAGCGGCGTGCTTTTCTAGCAAGGTGGCCAAGCGCGGGGCGGCGCCCTCGACTTGTTTTTCGGCCATTCCGCGCAGTTTCTCGTAGGTCTTTTTGATCGCGGCGTTGTCCACGCGGGCGGCGCGGGCGTCGGTCACCTTGAGCAGGGCTTGGGCGACGCGGGCGCTGTTTTGTTGCAGGTACGCGCCGGCCCCGACTTTTTTGGCGGCGGCTTCCTGGTAAACGGGGTCGACCGCGTCCAAGAAATCATCGAGCAGGTTGTTCACGGTGTCTTTCACGAAGCCGGGGCGGATGCCTTGCACGATTTTGTAGGCGCCCTTGATGGCAAGGCCGCTGATGCCGCCTTTGTCCGCGACCTCGGCGTCTAGCACCTGGCACGCGTCCACAATCACGGCGTTCCGCTTGTCTCCCGATCCCAACTGTTCCCGCAGGCTCGACATCTTTTCCTGACTTTCTGGCTCCGCCAGCGCGCCTACATTGGCGGCGGCGGGGCTATATACCGCGTGCTGCTCTCGGGGCCCAGCCCCCGTGCAGCGCGTCGACACGCTCGACTAACTTGACTGGCCCGGGCCCGTTTGGGCCTAATGCCGGGCTCCCGGCTGGTCCGCGATGTTTCGCGAAAACGCCGGCACAATCGCCACGAATCTCCGCGCCCTTTCAGGATGACCGAAGAGCTCACGCAAGGATCCAAGCTCGGCAACTACGAACTCGTGCTGAGAGTTGGACGGGGCGGCATGGCGGCCGTCTGGGTCGCGCGCGAGCGCGCCAAAACGACCAAGGACGACCGGCTGGTGGCGGTCAAAGTGATGCTGACGGAACTCGCTGACGAGAGCGAGTTCATCAAGATGTTCTTGGACGAAGTTCGGCTGGTCCGCAGTATCCGCCACCCGAACGTGGTCGACGTTTACGACGTCGGTGAACACGACGGCATGATGTGGATGGCGATGGAGTGGGTGGAGGGCGAATCCCTGCACACCGTGATCGCGGAGGCTGGTAAGCGCCGGGCCATCCCGCCGGAGCTCGCAGTGCGCATCATTGCCGATGCGGCGGCCGGCCTGCACGCGGCCCATGAGCTGCGCGATATCGACGGCAGCCTGCGCGGCGTGGTGCATCGCGATATCTCGCCGCACAACATCCTGATCGGCACCAACGGCATGGTCAAGTTGGTCGATTTTGGCGTGGCGAAGGCGATCGGTCGCATCAGTGAGGCCACGCGCGCGGGCCAACTCAAGGGCAAATTCGGCTACATGTCGCCCGAGCAGGCCCTCGGCAAGGGCGTCGATCGCCGCAGCGACATTTTTTCGCTCGGCATCGTGCTCTTCGAACTGACCACGAGTCGGCGCTTGTTTCGCGGTGAACACGACATCGAGACGTTGCGCTTGGTGATTTCGGGCGCCATCCCCAAACCGACGCTGATCGACGCCAAGTATCCACCCGAGCTCGAGCGCATCGTGCTCAAGGCGCTCGAGCGCAATGTCTCCGGGCGCTACCAAACCGCGGCTGAGTTCGAGCACGATCTGCGGGCATACCTGAAGGCCGAGCGGCTGATCGTGCCGCAGAGCGGGGTCGCCGGCATCTTGAAGCGGGTGCTGGGGGAGCGCATCGAACAGCGACGCAAGGCCGTGCGTTCGTCGCTCAAAACGCTGAGCAGCGGCGCGGTACCGACCGCGCAGCTTTTGCCCAATGATCCCGCCTTTACCCCGACCGGGAAGGATCGCATCACGGTCAGTGGCATCAGCACCATCACCGGCACGGGTCTGAGTGGTCTCAGCGGGTTGAGTTCTCCCGGGAGCTCCCCGAGTGCGGCCGCGGCTTCGCCGCTCGAGCAGGACCCAGCCCGCGCGCGCCGCGCGCCGCCCCACGCACGGCTGAGCACCGCGAGCGTGCTCGGTTACGCGATTGGACTCACGGGCTTGGCGATCGCATTGTTCGTTTTGATTTTCATGCGTTGAGCGGCTTTCGGGCGCACGCGAGTCAAGCCGAGCCGGCGGGCCGTTCGCGCCTGTGGGTATCTGTCCGGGACGAGCGCGCGGTCTGCTTGCCGCCGCGTCCGCGCTGACGCAGGCTCGAGATTCCAGAGAGCCGGTAGCGTCGCGCCTACCGGCGCGGCTGCGGTGTGCTTCTGGGGATGCGTGAGCTAGAGTCGACTTCTAGTTCCGTCCGATTCGAGCAACATGGGTAAGATCCTCGTCGTCGACGACCAACGCAATATGCGCACCACGCTGGCGATGATGCTGCGTGGTGGCGGCTATGAGGTCGACGAAGCGGCGGACGGGGCGCAAGGCCGTGAGCTCGGTGCCACGGGCGCGTACGACGTCGTGATTACCGATCTGCGCATGGGGGAGTTCGACGGCATCGACGTGCTGCGCGCGACCAAAGAGAAGCAGCCGATGACCGAGGTGATCGTGATGACCGCCTACGGCACGATCGAGAGCGCGGTCGAGGCCATGCGCGTCGGCGCCTTCGACTACATTCAGAAGCCGTTCAGCGAGCAAGAGCTGATCGTGAAGGTGTCGAAGGCGTTCGAGAGCCGGCGCTTGCACGGTCAGGTTCAGTTGTTCGCGCAAGAGTTCAAAGAGCGCTACCACCTGGAAAAGATCATCGGCCGCTCGCAGTCGATCCGCGACGTGCTCACGCGCGTGGTGAAGATCGCGCCGACCGACGCGATCGTGCTGATCACGGGTGAAAGTGGCACGGGCAAGGAGCTCGTGGCGCGCGCGGTGCACGCCAACAGCAAGCGCGCCCATCGCCCGTTCGTGACCGTGAATTGCGCGGCGATCAGCGAAACGCTGCTCGAGAGCGAGCTGTTCGGGCATGCCCGCGGCGCGTTCACCGGCGCCGTCTCGGCGCGCAAAGGCCTGTTCGAAGAAGCCGACGGCGGCACGTTTTTCTTCGATGAGATCGCCGAGACCACGCCGAGCTTCCAGGCCAAACTCTTGCGCTCGATTCAAGAGGGCGAAGTGCGCCGCGTGGGTGAGAACAAGCCAATCACGATCGACATCCGGGTCGTGGCCGCGACCAACGTCGACCTGAGCTTGGCGGTGGAAGAACGGCGTTTTCGCCAAGATTTGTATTACCGCCTGAACGTGGCGCGCTTTCACCTGCCGCCCCTGCGCGAGCGGCGTGAAGACATCCCGCTGTTGGCCGAGTTCTTCTTGGACAAATACAACCGCAAGATGAACGCGCGCGCCAAGCCCGCCGAAGGCGTGATGGACAAGCTCATCGCTTATGATTTTCCGGGCAACGTCCGCGAGCTCGAGAACCTGATCGAGCAATCGGTCGCGCTCTGTTCCGGCGGCCTGATCACGGTCGACGACGTGCTGCCCGAAGTTCCGCGCAAGACCGGGCGCGCCCCCGGCAAGACCTTGGCCGATATCGTCGACGAATCGGAGCGCCAGGCGCTGGAAGCGGCGCTGCGCGCCTCGGATGGCAGCCGCGAGCGCGCCGCAGAAGCGCTGGATATCAGCCCGACCACGCTCTGGCGCAAGATGACGCGGCTCGGCATCACGTTCGAGAATCGCTGACCGACTTCGCCGCGCCTCGGCGCTGGTATTCTGCCGATAAATCTGCTTGTTTCCGCGCGTGAAAACCGCGGACCTGGACTACGAGCTACCGGAGGCGCTGATCGCGGCCCATCCGGCCGAGCGTCGTGACGGGGCGCGGCTCTTGGTCGTGAGCGATGACGGCCTACGCGACGCGATGGTCGCGGAGCTCGCCGAGCTGGTCCCCGCCGGCGCACTCGTGGTCGTGAACGACACGCGCGTGCGGCGCGCGCGCATCTTCGGTGCGCGCGAGGGCAGTGGCGGGCGCATCGAGCTCTTGTTCATTCGGCGCCTGGCGCTGCCTCCCGATGGCCGAGAGCGTTGGGAAGCGATTGGCCGCGCGAGCAAACCGCTGCGCGTGGGCACACGCATCACCTGGGACGAGATCCGGATCGAGATCCAAGCCAAGTCGGACGAGGGCACGCTCGAGGTGGCGGTCGACACGGGGGGCGTGGACTTCGAGCAGGTGCTCGATCAGCGCGGGCATCTGCCATTGCCGCCCTACATGCGCCGCACCGACGAAGACGTAGACCTCGAACGGTATCAAACCGTGTACGCGCGGCGTACCGCATCTGCCGCCGCGCCGACCGCTGGCTTGCACCTCACGCCGGAATTGTTCTCACGCATGGCGGCGCGTCAGGTGCAGATCGCTCGCCTCGAGCTGGAGATCGGCCTCGGCACATTTCGCTCGGTGACGGTCGAAGACTTGAACGATCACCCGATGCACGCCGAAACCATCGCCGTGGGCCCGGAATTGGTGAGCGCAGTGCGCGCGGCGCGCGAGCGTAGCGCGCCGGTCGTGGCCATTGGCACGACCGTAGTGCGCGCGTTGGAGAGCGCGGCCACCCCGAGCGCCCGGGCGAGGTGCGGGTCACGCACGGTGAGACGCGGCTGTTGATTCAACCCGGTTATCGCTTTTCGGTCGTCGACGCGCTGCTCACTAATTTTCACGTGCCGCAGAGCACCCTGCTGGCTCTGGTTTCGGCCTTTGCCGGCTACGAGGCGGTAATGGCGGCTTATCGACACGCGGTAGCCGCGCGCTACCGCTTTCTTTCTTATGGAGATGCGATGTGGATCCCGAAGAGGCACGCTTGATCTCGATACGCATCGACAAAACGTCGGGCCACGCTCGGACGGGGGTACTGACGTCGCCGCACGGTGAGGTGCCGACCCCCGCGTTCATGCCCGTTGGCACCCAAGCCGTGGTCAAAGGCGTGTCCGTCGAGGAGCTGCTCGCGACCGGCGCGCGCATGCAGATCATGAACACGTATCACCTCTGGGTCCGTCCGGGTCCGGAGCTGATCGCCGAGTTCGGAGGACTGCACGGCTTCGGGCGCTGGTCGCACACGATCGTGACGGATTCGGGCGGTTTTCAGGCGTTTTCGCTGGCGAAGAACATGCGTGCCACCGAGCACGGCTTCGAGTTCGCCTCGCACTTGGACGGCAAGAAGATGCTGCTCACGCCCGAGGAGGCGATGCGTGTCCAAGGCCTGCTCGGTTCGGACATTGCCATGCAGCTCGACGTGTGTCCGCCGGGCGGTTCACCGCGCCCGGACTTGGTGGCGGCCGTCGAGCGCACGACGCGCTGGGCGGAGCGCTGTCTCGCGGCGCGTGCGCCGAAGCAAGGCGTGTTCGGGATCGTGCAAGGCGGCACCGACGTCGAGCTGCGGCTGTCGCACATCGAAGCGTTGGCCAAGTTGCCCTTCGATGGCTTGGCCCTCGGTGGTTTCAGCGTCGGTGAGCCGATCCCAGACATGTACCGCGCCCTGCAGCAGGTCGGGCCCGCGATGCCGGCGGACCGCCCGCGCTACTTGATGGGCGTGGGTATGCCGAGTGACCTCTTGACCGCGGTCGGTTGCGGCATCGACATGTTCGATTGCGTGATCCCGACGCGCAACGCGCGCAACGGGCAAGTCTTCACCTGGGACGGCAAGCTCACGATCAAGAACGCGCGCTATCGCGACGACCCCCGCCCGCTCGAAGAGGAGTGCGGTTGTGGCGCGTGCCGAGTGCCGTACTCGCGCGCCTTCTTGCGCCACCTGTACCTGCAGGGCGAAATCTTGGGCTTGAGCTTGCTCAGCCAACACAACTTGCACTTCTACGGGCGGCTGATGGCGGCCGCGCGGGCGGCCATCCAGCGGGACGATTTTCCCGAGTGGTCGCGGCAAAAGCTCGCGGTTTGGGCCGGTTCCCCCGCGGGATAGCCGGCGGCGGGGCGTTTTCCATCGAGGATTGTCGGGATCTCGTGGATAATCGAGGTTTCGCATGAGCGACAAGAAGCAGATCGGTAAAATCCTGCTGCGACAGCGCGCGCTCAGCCCCGAGCAACTGGATCGCGCCCTCGCCGATCAGAAGGGCGGGCGACTGGCCTCACGGCTCGCCGCGGAGGGCACGATCAGCGACGTGGCCGCGCTCAAGGCGCTCAGCGAACAATACGGCATCCCGGGTATCGATCTGACTCAGATCTGCCTGAAGCTCGACGACCTCGAGCTCCTGCCGCGTGAGATCGCCGAAAAGCATCTGATCTTGCCGGTGCTGGTGCGTGACGACCGCCTGTTCATCGCGATGGCCAACCCCCGCGAGAAAAAAGTGATCGACGAACTGGAGTTCGTCACGGGCAAGAAGGTGTACCCGTACGTCGCGCTCGACGCGGCGCTCGCGCACGTGATCGACGAAGCCTACGGACGCAAGGCGCGCGGCGACTCGTACTACGTGGGTCCGAATTGCCCGGCCGAGGTGCTGGCCAAGCTCAACCTCGATTCGGACGGCAACGCGCTCAATTCCGAGCCGTCCGGGCCGCTCGATTTCGGCGCTTTGTCCTATGGCTCGGTGGGCGCTCGCTCGCTCGAGGCGCCGGGCCTCGTGGTCGACGACGCGGCCTCGGAGATCTCGCGCTCGGAGGACATCGAAGAGACCGAGTTCGGCGACACTTCGCGCGAGCTGAGCGTAGTGACGGAACTACCGGGCGAGGGCGCACCGCCCGTGCCGCCCGCCAACGGCGCGAAAACGATTCTCATCATCGACGACGAGGCCGAGATCAGAAAGATGCTCAGCCGGCTGCTCTCGCACAAAGGCTTTCGCGTACTCGAAGCCGAACGCGGCCATCAAGCGCTACGCTTGGTGAAAGAGTACGCGCCGGATTTGATCGTGCTCGATGCGATGCTGCCCGAGGTGCACGGCTTCGAGATCGCGCGCCGCATCAAGGGCAGCCAGCGCTATGGGCAGATCCCGATCATCATGGTCAGCGCCGTGTATCGCGGTTGGCGCTATGCCGAAGATCTCAAGCAAACGTGCGGCGTCGACTACTTCATCGAGAAGCCGTTCAAGATTGCCGAAGTGCTCGCGGCCGTCGAGGCGTGCCTCAGCCCTGGGCAAGGCAAAGCAGAGCGACCGGATGTGTCCGGCGAGGCCGAAGAAGCGCTCAACGCGGGGGTTGCCGCATACAAAGCCGGTCGGCTGGACGAAGCCATTGCGCACCTGGCGAGAGGCGTCGGTATCGACCCGCTGGCCTACCGTCTACACTTCCACCTCGGCCTACTGTACGGGAAGAAGGGGCAGGTGTACGACGCCATCAGCGAGCTGGAAACGGCGGTCAAAATCAACTCGCAGCACTTTGCAGCAGTCAAGAACCTGGCCATTCTCTACCAGAAGGCCGGTTTCCGAAATAAAGCCGTGGAAACCTGGGAACGGGCGCTCACCCTCGCAACGGACGAGCCGACCCGTCTCTCGATCAAAGAACACTTGTTGAATCTTCTGTGAAAGAGCTTTCGCGCTCGGGCGCCGCTCGGGTTAATCTCCGTAAACCTCGGACCGTTTGTTTCACGCGGCGCTCAGCTGAATGAAGTTCCTCTGCCCCAGCTGCAAAGCGAAGTATCAGATCGGCGACGAGAAGGTCGCGGGTCGCTCCGTTCGCATGAAGTGCCGCAAGTGCGGCTACGTGATCCAAGTCTCGAGCGTGCCCGGGATGGGCGACGCGCTGCCCGGCAGCGAGCCGCCGCCCGCGCCGCTCGACGGCGATCTCTTGGCGCCGGCAGCCGCGGTCGAGTCATTGCCTCTCGAAATCGAACCGAGCCCCGCCGCACCCGCGACCGGTACTCCGCGTCCCGCGCCCGCCGCTCCGAGTGCCGCGAGTGCCGCGAGTGCCGCGCAGCGACCCGAGGTGAAGAAGATCCCGATCGCGGGTCCACGCCCGAGCGTGCCCAAGCCCACCGCGCCGGCGCCTAAAGCTCCAACCGCTACCGTTCCGAAAGCGCCGACGGCCCCGACGGCTCCCACGGCGAGGACTTCACTGGCACAAAAGCCGCCCCCGGCGGCGGGCTCTGCCCCGTTGCCCGCGCCCGCGCCCGCTCCCGCGCCCGCGCCCGCTCCCGTCGCCGCCAAGCCCGCCGCGCCGGCACCCGCCGCCAAGCTGCCGGTGGGCAGCGCACCGCTCGGAATCAAGAGCGACAAGCGCACGATTCAAGGCGGCGTGAGCGCGCCGCTGCCCGCCGTGGCGCCCAAGCCCAGCCCGATCGCCGCGAAGATTGCGGCGTTGCCCGCGAGCCCATTCGCCGAAGTGGAGGAAGAAGAGAGCACGCGCATCGCCGACGTGGGCGCGCTCGCCGGTGCGTTCTCGCTCGCGGTCGGCGCGAGCGCGGACACCGCGAGCGCCGACACCTTGAGCATGCCGGCCGACGAATGGTTCGTGGGCATCAACGGCGTGCCCGTCGGGCCGATCCGTCTCAGCGAGCTGCGCTCCAAGGCGGCGTCCGGCTCGGTCAATCGCGAGTCGCTGGTCTGGCGTGATGGCTTCGAAGATTGGCGAGCGCTGAAAACGTTCCCTGAACTGGTCGCGATCGTCGACGAGAGCGTCTCGAGTGCGCGCGCTTCACTCACGCCGTTCACGCCGTCGGTGGCAACGGCGTTTGGTCCGATGCCGTCGACCTCGGATGCCGTGGTCGCTGCGCCGGCCGTGTCGAGCCCTGACGCGGCCGCCGCGAATGGCGTCACGGGCACGGCCGTCGTCACCGACGAGCTGGAAGCCGCCGGGGTTCCCAAGCGCTCCGGGACATCGCCCGCCGCATGGATCGCGGTCGCCATCGCCTTGATGTTCGGGCTCACGATCGGCTTCGTGCTGTTCAACAAGGGCAGCAAGACCGTCGAAGTCGTCAAATACGTCGATCGCCCGGTCCCGAGCGCAGCGACCAATGCCGTTGCCGCCCCCGAAGCGAGCGCCGCCGTCAGCGACGACGCGAACGCGTCGTCTGACGATAAAACGAAGAACAAGCACGTGGCGGGTCCGGCCAAGAACACGACCGCCGTGGCGGCGGCCGAGCCGTCGGCGACGAGCAGCGGCCTGAAGGGCTTACAGGGGTTGCAAGGGCTCGGACCGAAGAGCGGCCCCGAGACGTCGGGCCCATCGGGGAGCGTCGCCGGAACGGGCCAACTCGACGGCGCTCAGATCCAAAAGACGGTATCCAACTACACGGGCAGCGTGAAACGCGCCTGTTGGCAGCCCGCGCTCGACACCCGTGACAAAGACGCACCCACCACCGCGCGCGTGAACGTGGCAATCACGGTGACACCCAGCGGTAGCGTGTCGAACGCGGTCGTGAACGGCGACCCCAAGGGCTATCGCGGTCTCTCGCAGTGTATTGCCAGCCGCGTGCGTGGCTGGCAATTCCCGCCGTCCGGCGACACGACCACCGTGAACGTGCCGTTCGTGTTTGCGGCTCAATAAAACCTCGCCGCGCAAAAAAACACACCCTGAAGGCGAACCCTCAGGGTGCGGTTGCAGCTGCTCGTAAGCCGGGTTCTGTTGCGCGCTTCGGTCGCCCTCGGCGCGCTGGCGGTCATTCCTCTGGGACGCTCGTTACCGAACGCCTCGTGCAGCCTACCCAGGGGCTCGGGCCGGCAGCCCTCGAACGCCCCTCTACATGGCCTTGCTCCGGATGGGGTTTGCCTTGCCACAACCGTTACCGGTTGCGCGGTGGGCTCTTACTCCACCTTTTCACCCTTACCCGAGGCGAAAAGATCGGCTCGGGCGGTCTAATTTTCTGTGGCACTTTCCTCGAGGTTTCCCTCACCGGGCGTTACCCGGCATCCTGCCTTGCGGAGCCCGGACTTTCCTCGGGCCCGTCGTGAGACGAACCTGCGATCGCCTGAGTTGCTGCAACGGGCGCGAGCTTAGGTGCAGCGTGCAGCACACGCAAGCCGCCTGCCGCGTTCGGGCGCGTGATCAAGCGGCGTCGTGGATGTCGAGCCAACCGTTGCCGCGCGAAAGTTCGGTGATGCGCGTCTTTAGCTTCTTCTTGGCGCGCGCCTCCAGTTGGCGCGCGCGTTCACGCGAGACCCCCAGCCGGCGACCGATTTCGGCCAGCGACATCTCGTCTTCGTTGTCGGCCATCAGCCGATTTTCGACGATGTAGCGCTCGCGCTTGTCGAGACCCGTGAGCGCGGTTTGCACCGCGTCGCGCACGTAGCCACCGACCTCGGACCCGACCAAGCCATCTTCTTGATTCAAATCGGTCGCGGTCAGCGTATCGCCCAAAGTGGTGGCCGAGTCGTCGTACACCTTGGCATCGAGCGAGACGTCACGCGCCTCCAAACGGCGGACCATGGACGTGACCTTGGCCTTCGGCACATCGAGCGCTTTGGCGAGCAGTTCATCGGCGTGATCGCCTTCACCCACGAGGTTCGTGATGCGCACGCGTTCGCGGCGCAACTTGAAGAACATCTTCGAGCGCAGTGCGCCCGAGCCGACGCCCACCAAGCTCCAGGAACGAATGATGTGGTTCAAAATGTAGGCGCGGATCCAATACGCGGCGTAGGTCACGAAGCGCGTGCCGCGGCTGGTATCGAACTTTTGCAGCGCGTGCACGACGCCGAAATTGCCTTCCGCGACCAGCTCGCCGAGCGGTAGGCCATAGCGGCGATACTTGAGCGCGATCGCGACCACGTAGCGCAAATGGGCACGAACCAGCTCTTCACGAGCGGCTTCGTCCTTTTGATCGAGCCAGCGCGTGGTCAGCGCGAGCTCGTCTTCACGGGAAAGTTGAGGGTAGGAGTGGACCGCTGTGATGTAGAACGTCAGGGAAGGGTCGGTTTGACGGGCCATGGTACTTCTCAGGTTCCGTTCGCAATTACAGTGCTAGCGATCGACACACCACGATGAGTCAGCGCATTCGCGCGACGCTTCGCAGAGCGAGTCTCGCACCTTGGCCTACGCGCGGGGTATGTGCGCGGTTCCGCTAAGATTTGTTAACCGCACACTAAGTACGTTGGGCAAGCCCCGCTGGACGTACGGGCAGATTGCTCTATGTCCTACGAGGCACTGTCCGAGCGGCCAAACACTGTGTCCGCGTAAGCCCTAGCAAAGATGCAACAGCCCAGTGCACCACAGCTCTGCGTCAACACGGAACACTGAAACCGCACTGAGCGGCTGGTCGTTTCGATCAGGCAATGCCTGGCACGGACCAGCCGCCAGTCAGACGCGGTTCAGCTCAAGCTTGGAACGACGAACCACAACCGCAGGTGCCGGAAACGTTCGGGTTGCCGAACTTGAAGCCGGAACCGTTCGCGCCTTCGACGTAGTCGATCTCGGTGCCGTCCAGGTACTGATAGCTGAGCGGATCGACGAACAGCTTCACGCCGTGCGATTCGAACAGCTCGTCTAGATCAGTGGGCTTGTCCTCGAAGTACAGGTCGTACTGGAACCCGGCGCAGCCACCGCCCACGACTCGCAAGCGGAGGCCTTGGCCCTCGAGCCCCTCCGATTTCGAAATCTCTTTAACTTTGTCTGCGGCCAGCGTTGTGATTGAAATCATCGGATGGGTTTCCTCCGCGCCGACGGGCCGATGCTGCCATGGCGCCAAACGCGATGGGAGCGGTTCGTCATCGAGCGACGTGGGCGTAGTATAGGCACGCTCGACTTCCGTAGCCAGTCCAAGCGTCGCTCCGGGCTTGTTTTTGCCTTGGCGCTGGGCCTTTCGTATGCTGCGCCGCGCGTAGCGCACGCCGCGGGAACCGCGCCCGCCCCCGCCGAGAGCGCGCTCCCGCCGGCTCTGCCGCCGTCATCGGCCACGGCGGTGGGGTCCAGCGCCGCGGAGCCCTTGCCGCCGCCCCCCGCGCCGCGCGCCGCCCCAGTTCCGCTGTCAGCGGCCGCGGCACCTGCGCGCTCGAGCGCGCCGCCTACCACCGCTCCTCCGGGAGCTCCAGGCAGTGATTTGCCCGCGCCGCCTCGGCCGCCGCGAGGCGTGCACCTGCATGACGGCTTCTACCTGCGCATGGCGCTCGGGCTGGGCGTCGCGGGAGCCCTCGTTTCGTCCGACTCGAAGAGTCTCGGTGACTATAGCTTCGGCGGGGGGGCGGGGGCGTTCGACCTTTGGCTCGGGGGGACGCCCACGCCGGGTTTGGCCATGGGCGCCGCCTTTTCGGCGTTTGGCTCGAACAGTTCGCATCGTTCCGTCGACGGCCGGCGAATCGACGGTGACGTGACGGGCAGCAGCGGATTGCTCGGCTACTTCGTCGATGTCTTTCCCGATCCGCAGCGCGGCTTGCACTTTGGCGGGGCGCTTGGCTTTGCCAGTGGGGCGGCCGAAATCAAAGACAGCGCGCGCAAATTTCGCGGCGGCGGCCTCGGACTGGAAGCCTGGGGTGGCTATGAACTTTGGGTCAGTCCCGAGTGGTCACTCGGCGGCATGTTGCGCTTCATGGGCAGCGTCACGCGGGAGGACAAAGACGACGTGAGCTATCGAGCCTCACTGGGCGCGGTCACGCTCTCGTTCACGGCGCTTTATCACTGACGCCGAACAGTTGCCCCGAGCGACACGCGAACCAGAGGGCGCTTGCGGTGGGCGTCGGACGAAACGGATCGAGGCAGCTCGTGTCTTCGAGCCGCAACGCGCTCCCCTCGGCGCTCAGGACGAGGGCGTCGTTGCCGCTGCGCACGGCGGCGATCGCGCCGCGGCGATCGCTGATCACGAGCGTGGCACGCAAGCCACGCTGTGCGGGATCGAAGCCCAGGCTGGCCGCGCTCGTGGACACGCGCGCGCGCTCGGCGCCATCTTTGCCGCGCACGGAGACGAAGCCGCCATCGGCGATCAGCGCGGCCGCCGGCGTATCGAGCAGTGCGGGTGGACCGCTGAGCGTGAGAGCGGTCTCATTGGCCAAAGTGACGGTTTGGCCGCTCTTCAGATCGAGCGCGGACCACTGGTGCCCGTCGACCACTGCCAGCACTTGGCCGGATGCGACGGCTGCGCCGTCGGAAACGCTGCCCCCGAAGCTGCCGACGGTTTCGAAATCACCGCTGACGCGCGCGAGCTGGACATTGCCACTTTGAGTGACCGCCACCAGCGCCGCGTCGGCTACGGCGATCGCGCTGAGATTGCCGCTCGCGCGCAATTGCCTGACGAGCAAGCCGCGCTCGTCGAGCTCGACCACTTCGCTGCCGCTGGCGAGCAGGGCGCCACCTTGTTCGGTCGGGATGGCGAGCGCGCGTCGCTTCGGATCGCTGAAGGGCAGCGCGTGCCGCGCCTGCAACTTGCCGGCCGCCGAATAGAGCAGCGCTTCACCGTCGCGCGTGACGATCAAGACCGAGTTCGCGCTCGTCAGCACGGGGGCCGCGCTGGCTTCGCTCGGCAGGCGCTCGGACCAGCGCGTGCGGCCTTTTGCATCGAGCATCGAGACCCGCGCCTCGGCATGAACGATGAACAGGTTACCTTGCGCATCGCTTACCGGGGCTTGGCCTATCCCGCCCGCCACGCGCGTCCGGAACACGACCTCGGGTTTGCTGGGAAACGCGCTGCGGGCGCGGTTGGCGTTGCTCGCGTCCAGACCCTCGCACGCGGCCAGTGCCGAGCTGCCGACGACGAAGCGTTGGACGCGAGTCGTGTCTCGCGCGTTCAACGGCTTACTCAGCAGCAGACAGCAACTGGCGAACAGGCTCCAGGGCCCGAGCCAGGTGCGCTTCACTTCGTGGCCTTGAGCAGAAAATCTGCGCGAATTTCTGGGATCTTGCTGCCCGAGCGCGGACCGTCCACCACCCCCGTCACTTCGCCGAAGGCGCTGAACTTATCGCCCTGAGAGAGGCTATACGGCGCGCCATAGGTCACGCGGGCCAAACACGGGGCTTTGCTGCAGCCGCCCTGCACATCCATCACGATCACCGTGTTGTAGTTCTCGGTGCGCGCTTCGACGGTGACGCCGTCGAGTGCCACCGCCCAACCGCGTTTGGTCTCGGCTTGCTCGGCGATCGCCGTGTAGTTGCTGGTCGCCCGCTGCCGAACGCGCTCGGCCTCGTGCTGCAAGCTGTCCACGCGTTTGACGCGCAAGGGAAACAGCCGCGGCGCGGTGTCTTTACTGGTCGCGCGCACGACGATCGTCGTCTCACCAGGCGCGGAGACGTTCATCATCTGCGCGAAGCGACCGGTTGGGTCGACGGTGATCGGGCGATCACTCACGGTCAACGCACCCCCCTTCGCGGTTCGGCCCGCGAGTACGAAGTTGGACGTTTCGAGCAGCACGGTCGGGCCCGGGGCGTCGATCACGAGCGGTGTGACGCCCGTCTGCAAGCTGACCGAGCCGTTTTCAGGCGCACCTTTGGGCGGCGTGACCACGTACGGCAGCTGTCGCTCGAGCTTCTTCACCGAGGCGTCGAGCCCGGTGACTTCCGCGCTCACGTCGAGCACGTAGCGACCTTCACCCTCGGCGTTGAGCGCGACGGGTTTGCCATCGACGGTCACGGTCGAGCCGGGCGTCGCGTTGACCAGCACGCGTAGTTCGGGCGTCGGCGCGTCGAGCCCGCTGGTGTCGCCGCGCACTCGGAAGGCGATCGGCACCGAGATGTCGACGAAGCTTTGTTTTCCGCGTGGCGTGACCAGCGTAATGGTCATCGGGTTTTCGCCGACCCGGAGCGGACGCGACAAGGGCAAGCTCGCGTGGTGTCCGGCGAACGTCGCGTTCGCGGCGTCGAGCCGCGCCACGGTGCCGTCGTCACATGCGGCGCAGCTGAGTTCGAGCTGCTCTTTGCCGTCGGCGAGCGCGGTGGCATGCGCCTCGATTGCGCCGTGCCCGCGGTAAAACAACCAAACGACGGCCGCTGCGGCGAACATGCCGGCGGCGCCGACCATGGAGACCGCAGCCAGCGCAGGGATCCCCTGTTTCGGCCGCACCGGAGCGCGCGAGGTGCGCGCGGCCGGAGCCGCCGGGCGCACCGAGGGGACCACGCTCGGCGGCGCTCCACTGGGCGAGGCGGCGGGCCGCGAACCGGAAGCGGGATGCACGGGGATCGGAATCGGGGTGGGTGCGGGCGCGCCCTTGGCTTGCCCCGGATTGAGCGGAGCGATGCCGGGGCGAGCGACGCCCATCATCGTTTTCTGGTGGGGCGAGAGGTGCGGGATGGTGCCGCCCGGGCCGGGGCGCGGGACGTTGTCCGGGGGCGGAGGCGGGGAGGGGTAGCCGCGGCCCTGCGCTGGCTCGGCGGGAACCGACGGCGTCCCGGGGACCGGCGCTTGGCCGGTCGGGCTGAGCGGAGCAATGCCGATCATCGTCTGACGCAGGCCTCCACCCGTGCTCGGCTGCGGCGGTGCGGGTGGTACCGGCGGAATCGGTGCACTCGGCGGCGCGATGCCGATGATCGTCCCGCGAAAGCGGCTCTCGGGCACGGGCGGCGAATAGCCGACCACCGTTTGATTCATGGAAGCGAGCGGCTTGCCACAGCCCACGCACCCGGTTGCTTCCGGGTCGTTTTGCGTTCCGCAGTGCGGGCACAGCCTCATCGCGCGCACTATAACCCCGGACGCACCCCGGCTACCAAGAGCTCGTGTGCGGCCCCGGACTGCAAGGTCTTTGTCCCATTCCGCCCTTCTCCCGTAAGGGAGAGGAGATTCGAATTCCATGCTCGCCAAACGCATCATTCCCTGCCTGGACGTCCGCGATGGTCGCGTCGTAAAAGGCGTCAATTTCGTGGGTCTTCGTGACGCCGGGGACCCGGTCGAGTGCGCCCGGCGCTATGACGCCGAGGGCGCGGACGAGATCACGTTTTTGGACATTACGGCGTCGATCGAGGCTCGCGGGGCCTTGCTGCACGTGGTCGAGCGGACGGCCGACGTGGTTTTCGCTCCGGTGACCGTCGGAGGTGGGGTGCGCTCCCCGGCGGACGTGAAATCGCTGCTCGACGCGGGCGCCGACAAAGTCAGCGTCAACTCCTCGGCTGTTGCCGATCCGGACCTGATCGCGCGGATTGCCAGCGCCTGGGGCCGGCAAGTCTTGGTGCTGGCGATCGACGCCAAGCGCAATCCGGACGGCAGCTACGAAGTCTACACGCACGGCGGTCGCCGGGGCACGGGCCTCGACCCGGTGGCTTGGGCGCGCCGCGGCGCGGAGCTCGGGGCTGGGGAGATCCTGCTCACGAGCATGGATCGCGACGGCACGCGGGCGGGCTACGATTTGGAGCTCTTGCGCGCGCTCACCGCGGCGGTCGAGATCCCGGTGATCGCCTCCGGCGGCGTCGGCAACCTCGAGCACCTGCGCGAGGGGCTGGCCGAGGGCGGCGCGGACGCCGCGCTCGCGGCGTCGATTTTTCACGATGGATTGTTTTCGGTCGGGGAAGCCAAGCGCTACCTGGCCGATCGCGGCGTTCCGGTGCGAGGAGGCTGAAGATGAGCGTGACACTTTCCGAGGTGAAACGGGCCGCACGGGCGCATCGCGCGCCACTGGCCGGCGAAAGCGCGGGTTACTTGGTGTTGGCGATCGCCGACCAAGTGCTGCAGGCCCCGCGCTTGGTCCAGGCGGCCGACGTTCAGCTCACGGAAGAGGGCGCGCTGCGCGTGGTCTCGGGGCATGCCAGCTCCGATGTGGACGCCGAGCTTTCGTTGCGTCGCGCGCTCGATCAATTACTGCTCGTCGCGAGCTCCGGCAGCGCTGCACTGACCCGTGCCAGCCGGCGCACGGCACCGCTCGGCTTGTCATCGCTGGTGCGTGAGCTGGAGGCGGCGTTGATCCCGGTGAACCGCGCGGCAGCGCGCCGCGCGCTCGCTCGCGTGCACCGCGAGACCGCGCGTGCGCTCGAGAGCGGCACGTTGCCGGAAGAGCCTGCAGAAGACGTCGCGCCGATCGCGTTGCCCGTGCCCGTGCCCGTGCCCGTGCCCGTGCCGACGAGTGTGGATGCCGCGCCGACCCCGGCCGCGGCGCGCGAACCCCAACCAAAAACCGAGCTCGCGCCGGAGCCGGAGCCGGATCACGAGACCCCCGCGTTGGCCGCGCCCGCGATGCCCGCATTGGGCGAGAGCCATTTGAACGGCGTGGTCAGCGCTTTGTGCGATGAATTGCCGCTGCCTCCGCAATTCGTGGAGAGCGAGCCGTTGACGTCCGCGCTGCCCGTGCGCGAGTTGCCCGTCCCCGTGGTGGCGTCCGCGCCCGAGCCGGAATTTTTGCTCGAGATCGATGTCGAGCTCGAGAGCGAGGGCGAAGCCGTCGACTCGAGCGCGGCGCCGACGGTGATGCGCGCGGTGCCGGTTGCGCCCGTCGCGCTCAGCGCGCCCGACGCGAACAGCGAACAACCGCTGCTCGACTTGCCGCTCGAAGCGCGCACGCAACCCGAGCCGGTGATCTTGCGCAAAGCGCTGAAGCCGCTGCTCGACCTGTTGCCCGAGCCAGAGCTCGAGCGCATGCCCGAGACGCCGACCTTGGGCAGTTTGGTGACGCAGCTGCCGATCCTCGCGCCCGAGCAGATCGCCGAGATGAGCGTGCTCACGAGCGCACCGATGATCGATCTCGAACAGCGCCTTGCGAGTGCGAGCGACGACCGCACCGAGCGCATGCCGGAGGTCGCCGAGTTGTCACCGGGCGCCGCGCTCACGGTTGCGGGTATCGAGTCGAGTCAATCGAGAAAGAGCGACGTGAACGAGTTGATCAACTCCTTCCACGTTGCCGAGCCCGACTCGAACCCGGGCCTGTGCCGCGCGATCAAGGAAATGGCGCAATTGGACCTGACCCCCGCGCCGTTCGCGGCCTTGATCCGCGAGCGCTGATCTGGCAGTTTCGAGCCCAATGCACATTCAGAACTTGGCGATTCTGAAAGGGCTCGTCAGCGTGGCCTGGGCCGATGGCCGCATGGCAGGGGAGGAAAAAGAGGTCCTCGAGGCGCTGCTGCAAGCCTTCGAGGCCACCCCGAGTGAAGCGCACGAGGTTCGGCTCTTCGCGCGTGAGCCGAAGAAGTTGAGTGACGTGCCGCTGCACGATCTCAGCGCGGATGCGCGGCGCTTGCTCTTGCAGCACGCGGTGCTGCTCAGCTTCGTCGACGGCGAGCAGGACACAAGCGAAAAGCAGATGATCGACGAGCTGTGCGAGGTGCTGCGCATCCCGAACATCGAGTCCCGCGGTCTGGTCGCCGCCGCGGAAGAGCGTGCGAAGTCACTCTTGAAGCTGCTCTGAGCGAACCGCGCTTCGCTTCAGCTCACGCCGGTCAGATTCTTCAAGCGCTCGATCTCTTTGAGCAGCGCGATCGGGCTGAAGGGCTTCGTGTAGTAAGACGTGGCGCCCGCCTCGGTGGCGCGGTTGCGCGATTCTTGGTCGTCGAGCGCGCTGATGATCACGACCGGTACGTTGGCCGTTCCCGGATCGGCGCGCAGCCGGCGACACACCTCGAAACCGTCGTACTGGCCCGGTAGGTTGAGATCGAGCAGCACCAGATGCGGCGGGTTGGTCATCGCCACGTCGATCGCCTTGGTGCCGGAGGCAACGGCGGTGACGTCGTAGCCGCGCGCTTGTACCAGCGCCTCGATCATGCGGCGGATCGAGTCCTGGTCCTCAACGACGAGAATGCGCATTCGGCACAGCATAGCCTAAGAGCGTTCGCTCCCGCTAGCGCCGCTCAGTCCGGGCGATTTCGGAGCACGGCCCAGACTTCACTCCGGCCCGCCGTGCCTTCGCGCATGCCTGCGCCACTGCCCAAAACGCCGCCGATCACGTCGGCGACCAACAATGAGACACCTGCCGGGCGACCGAAACTCGCGGGATCGGTGCGGTGTTGAATGACCGCGGTGCGCGAGGCCTCCGGCACGACCGGACCGCCATCCTCCACGCTCAACATCAGGCCCATTTCGGTGGCCACGACCGAGATCGACACTTCACCGCCGCGCGGCGTGGCCGCGATGGCGTGATGCAACAGGGCGCGCAAGAGCACGCGCAGCTGCGAGGTTTTCGTCTCGAATGGGGCATGCTCGGGGAGGCGCGGGACCAAGCTCACGCCGTGGCGCGCCGCACGCGATTCCACCGATTGCAGCGCTTCACGCGCGAGCGTCGTTACGTCGATGCGCCGCACGGGCTCGGTCAAGTCACACTCCGTGAGCAGGCCCAAATCGCCCAGCAGTTCCGCACCCACGGTCATGCGCCGCGCGAAGCTTTGGGCGAGCGGCGCTTGTTCGCCGAGTTGCTTCTGCAGCTCGGCGCTGTCCGCGCGCAGGCCGTCGAGCCAATGGCGCAACACGCGTTGCAGTGCAGACGCCGTATTTTGCAGTAATTCGAGGCGATCGACGCCCGTCTCGGGCGGCGCGGTGGGCGGGATGTCGCTGCGTAGATCCCCCGCGGTGACGACCGCGGCCAGCTCACGCGCGTAAGCTTCACCCAGTTGCTGTGCTTGCTCGAGCTCTTTGCGTAGCTCTACCACCTCACGCTGATCGCTCGCGCCGTCGGCAGGTAGAAAGATAGACTGCGTACCGCCTTCGAGCTCGATGCGACCGCCGTAGCGCGTCGCCATGCGGCTCAGCCAACGGCGCTCGACGTCGTCCGCCGCCGCGGTGTCTGGACCGAGTTGAACGGCGATCTTCACCCACTCGCCTTGGCGGCGGATTTCCACTTCCGAGGGCCCGCCTTGGCCGTTCGGGCTGCTGTCTTGATTGACCAGCATGTGGAACATGCGCCGCATGTCCGCCTCTTCACCGTTCACCTCGGTGCCTGCGCCGGGCTCGATGGCGATGCGAGCGTTCGGGGCGACTTCGTACAGGAGGGCCGCGAGATCGATGCGCCCACGGCGCTTTTTTCCACGGTTGCCCGAGTTGAGCGCGCTCAGCATGTTGATCGCGTCTTCCAGCGCGTCGAGGTTGGTCTCGACGGGGGGCATGGAATCCGTGCTGGCGATCTTGATCTCGGGGCCGGGTTTGGCGGGCGCCGGACCCTTCAGTTGGGTCACCCCCTCGCGCAGGGCGTGCGCGGCACCGCGCGCCTCTTGGGCGAGCAGCCAGCTCAGCTCATGTCGCGTCAGGCGATCTTTCGACACCGTACCGACAATCATAGAACGAAGCGGGACGCGGCGGCTACCGCGTACTATCGTTCGGCAAGGAGTCAGGGTGCGAAACGGTTCTCGACGCAATCTCGCAAGTCCCGCAAGCCGCGCGCTCATCTTGCTCGGCTTGGGGTTCGCCGCCGTCTCGAGCGTGATTTCCGGGTGTGGCAACGGTTCGGTCCGGAGTCCGTTCCATGTAGACGCAGGTAGTGAAGCCGGCGCGGCAGGGGCCCCCGCGAGTGACGGCGGGTTGAACGTGGGCGAAGACGCAGGCGACCCGACGCTGGGCGGCCCGTGCGCCGACGACGGGCAGTGCGAGGACGACATCCCGTGTACCGCCGACCACTGTGACCAAGCGCTGCAACGCTGTCGGCACCTGCCCGACGACGGCCCGTGTGCAGATGAGGTGTATTGCAACGGCGAAGAAGTGTGCGATCCCAAGCTGGGCTGCCGCGGCGGACCGCCGGTAGCCTGCGCGGACTCGGACCCGTGCACCATCGATACCTGTATCGAGAAAACGCAATCCTGTTCGCGCGCGCCGCGCGATGCGGATGGCGATGGCGATCCGGTTTGGAATTGTCCGGGTGGTGGTGATTGCGACGACAGCGATCCGACCGTGAACAGTCACACCGAAGAGGTGTGCGCCAACGACAAAGACGACGACTGCGACGGCACCAAAGACAAGGGCGCCTGCGTCACCCCGGCCCACGACGTGTGCGCGGATGCGTTGAAGATCGGCGCGAGCGGCTTCACCTCGCTATCACTGGTTGCAACCTCGCTCGATTACCCGACGGCGTGTGCGCCCGCGGGCGTCGGTTTGGCCGACATCGTGATCGCGCTCGAGGTGCCCGAGGGCGACGCGCAAGACGTCGATCTCGTGGTGCAGGGCGACAACGCTCAGGTCTCGCTGGCCACGCCCGCGGGCAAGTGCGGCGACCTCGTGAACGTGACTTGTTCGCCCAGCTTTGGCTCGGTCTCGCGGCTGCATTTGTACGGCCTCGCGCCCGGGCTGCACCCCCTGTACGTGGCCGGAAAAGTGGGTGCGGATCTGTCGTTGGCGGTTACCTTCGCCGCGGCCACCACTCCGCCCGAGAACGAAACCTGCGGCAGCGCGCGGGCGCTCGAGGCAAGCGTGGGCCAGACCGCTTCGCTGGTCGGTCGTACTTCGGATCTGACTAGCGTGTGCGACCCCGACGCTGGCCAGGACGAGTTGATTGCGGTGCGGTCCGGCGAGCTCGTGTACTCGTTCACGCTCGACGAGCCGCGTGACGTGCGCTTGTTCGCGACCCCGCTCGACGGCTACGGTACCCCTCAGATCTCGCTGCGCAATGCGGGCTGCAAGAATCCGAGCAACGAGCTCACCTGCCGCGTGGGGTCGCCGGCGGCGGCGCTGTTTGCGCGCGCGCTGCCCGGCGGACAGTACTTCGTGAGCGTTGCGTCGTCGGGCCCGAGTGACGTCGATCTGAGACTCGAAACCTCAGCCGCCACGAGCCCGCCCGCGGATCAGGGCTGCGTGAATCCGCCCGCGCTCGCGGCCGGCGAAACCCTGGATCTGTCGCTCAGCGATCGCGCGGACGCGGTGGACGTGGGTTGTCTCGCCGGCGCCCCTGATTCGAGCCACAGCCTGAGCTTGAGCGAGAGGTCGGACGTGCTGCTCGTGCAGCGGCTCTCGGCCAACGATACCGGCGCGGTCAGCTTGGCGTTGCCGACTTGTGCGGCGGAGACCCGGCTTGCCTGCGGCACTTCTTCGACCAGCCCGGTGCGAGCCCACGCATACGGCGTCGCCGCGGGCACCTACCGAGCGATCGCGGAGAGCGCGCTCGCGAGCCCGGTGACGCTCACGGCGTTCACGCGCAAAGCCGTGCCCGCAACGCTCGTGGCCTTCGCGGACGACTGCTCGGGGCCGTTCGAGATCCCCGCGACCGGCGGGCGTTTCAAGGGCAACACGAGCAATTTGCACGCCGACTTTTCCGCCGGCTGCGATTTCGGCAATCAGGCCCCCAATGGGGCGGCCGATCAGATCTTCCACTTACGGCTCGACGCCAAGAGCCGAGTCGTCCTCGACATGAACGGCAGCCAGTACAGCACGATGCTCAGCGTGCGCAGCGGCTCGACTTGTCCCGGAATCGAACTACCGCTCGCCTGCGCGGCCGGCCAAGCGGCGGGGCGCAGCTTTCTCGATTTGGACTTGGATAGTGGGGATTACTACGTGTTGGTCGACGGCTACGGCGGTGACGCGGGGGCTTGGTCGCTGGACGTATATGTCACACCGGACTCGATCTAAAGGTCGCGAGCGTCTTCCGCGCGGGCCGGTGACTCTCCGAATCTAAAAGAAAAAAGCGCGAGTTCGACACCCGAGTGCGAAACAGGCTAGCCTGTCGGCTCTTCGGCTTGAGTCTTGCTAGTTCCGTGCACGGTGACCGACTTCCTCGTCCGGAAGTCCGAATGAGGAGTGAGCACGATGCAGACCTCGCATTGGCTGGCAGCCGTAGGAATGACCGCGCTCCTGAGCGCAAATGCCCAAGCGGCGCCGCGGGCCCGCTCGCACGGCCTGAGCCCTAGCGAACGAGAAGCTCTCTTGGCCGGTGAAGTCGTCTCGCGGCCCATGCGCTTCGAGACCGATAGCGGCAGCTACCGCGGCGGGGTGTCGTACTCGCTGGTGAATGCGCCCGTGGCCGCCGTGCTGTCCGCACTGAGCAATGTGGACACGCTGCCGCAGGCGCTGCCCCATACCAAAAGCGCTCGCTTGATCGACGTGCGTGGCGGTTTGGCACGCGTCGAACTCGTGCACGGCGGAGGCACGACGTACACCGTTCGCATCGAGCGTTCTGCGCAGCGCTCGGAGCTGCGCTTCTGGCTCGACTCGAGTCGCCCGCACGACATCGACGACGTGTTCGGCTTCTTCCGGGTGGAGCCCTTCGGTGAGGGCAAAAGCCTGGTCACCGTGGCGGCCGCGCTCGACCTGGGCCTGGGGTTCACCAGCCTATTTTTCAGCGACGCGGTGGAACGCAGCGTGCTCAGCACGCCCGGCCAGATCCGCAACTACGTCGAGCCCCGCGCCCTGGCGCTCTTGGAAGCGCCACGCTGGACGGTCGGGTTTTGAGCTAGCAAAAACGTCGCAAGTTTGCTCAAACTGCGGGCACGTTCGATGTTTGCCCGCATCAGTGTCGTTGCTCTGAACACCTACCGTGAAGCCGTGCGCGCGCGGGTGTTGCATGGGTTATTCGCGCTGGCGATCGCGACCGCGGGCTACTCTTTGGTCGTGGGTGCGTTCGCGCTCAACTCGAGCCTGCGCGTGGTGAGTGACTTGGGCGCAGCCTCGGTCTCGGTCTACGGCATCGTGGTCGCGGTCGTGCTCGGGGCCACGTCGCTCTATCGCGAGCTCGAGCTGAAGACGATTTTCCCGATCCTGGCGCGGCCCATCCGCCGCTCGGAGTACTTGATCGGAAAATACTTGGGCACCGTGCTCACGCTGGCGGTGTTCATTGCGGCCAACTCCGGGGTCTTGCTCTTGGCGCTCGGGGTGCAAGCGGGGCGACCCGCCGCCGCGCCCTTGGGGCTCGCGCTGGGCGTGACGCTCGCGCTCGGCGGGCTGGCATTTCGCGTCGCGCGCGCGCGCAGCTATTTGCCCATCCCCTGGGCATTTTTGATCTTGCTCGCGGGCGCATACTTCGCGGGCGGTGCGCCCGACGACCGCCGCGTGGTGCTGGGCTCGGCCCTGTTGACCTTGGCCGAGGTGGCGTTGGTGACGGCGATTGCGACCGTGTTCTCGTCCTTCTCGTCGCCGTTTTTGAGCGCGGTGTTCACCTTCGGCGTGTTCGTGGTCGGGCGCAGCGCCGACACTTTGGCGCGCTTGCCCGCCCGCATTTTCGGGCCGTTTTTGGCGAGCGTCGGCGGCTATTTGGCCAAGGTCGTGCCCAACTTGATGCTGTACGTGCCGCCCCGGCCGCTGCTCACCGGGGAGGCGTCGGGCTCGCTTCCGGTTTACCTCGGCATGGCCGTGCTGCACTCGCTGGCCTGGTCGGTGCTGCTGCTCGCGTGCGCGAGCATCTTGTTTCGCCGTCGCGACTTTCTATGACCGGCGCCGGCTTACGCAGCTGGCTTCGGCGGCTCGCGCTGCTCGCGTTCCTGGGCGTGCTGATGTTCGCCGTGTTCAGCGCGCGGGTGATCTCGGAAGGGCAGTCGGAGCTCTTGGCCAGTGACGCCGCGTTCGATCGCGGTGAGCTCGTGCCCGCGTTGGATCACGCGCGCCGCAGCGCCACGCTGTATGCGCCGGGCGCGCCCCACGTGCAGCGCGCATACGAGCGCATGACCGCGCTCGCGCTCGGCGCCGAGAGCGCGGGACAGCCGAAGGTCGCATTCTTGGCCTGGCAAGCCATGCGCAGCGCGGCGCTCGAATCGCGCCATGTGTGGCTTCCACGAGCGAACGAGTTGCAGCGCGCGAACGAGAATTTGGCTCGCTTGGAAGCGCTGGCGCGAGACAGCACGGACAACGATCGCCCCAAAAATCAAGGCCAAGCCCTGACTCGCTTGAACGCCGATGACGCGCCCGCGCCGGGTTGGATCGCGGTCTTGGGCTTGGGCTTCTTGCTCGCGCTGGGCGGGCTCGGGCTATTTGCGTTCCGCGGTCTGGACCGCGCGGGCAAGCTCTCGTTTCCGCGTGCACGCCTGGGCCTGCTGCTGTTTGCGATTGGCGCCGCTTGTTGGACCCTGGCCGCGTACAAGGCGTAAACTCGAGAGCCTCGCCATGGCTGCCGTTGCCGATCACGCCGAACCCGCCGCTGAAGACGAGCTGAGCCGCGCGCTCGGCCGGTTTCGCGAACACCTGGCGAGTGAGCGGCGGGCCTCGCCGCACACCGTATCGGCCTATTTGCGTGATTTGGAGTCGCTGGCGGCGTTCGTGCGCGCGAAGCGCGCGGGGGCCGCGAGCTTGGCCTCGCTCGACAAATTCATGCTCCGGGGTTGGCTGGGCGAGCTCGCTAAAGGGGTTTCCCCCCCGACCGTGGCCCGCAAAATCTCCAGCGTGCGCGCGCTGTGCGAGTTCTTGATGCGTAGCGGCGACCTGCGCCAAAATCCCAGCGCGACCTTGGCCAGCCCCAAGTTGCGCCGCAAATTGCCGCGCTTTTTGGCGCCAGAAGCGGCGGCAGCCGTGATGGCCGCCCCGCTGGCCCAAGAACGCGGCCGCGAAGTCGCGCACCTACGCGACGCGCTGGCGCTCGAACTTCTGTACGGGTCCGGCTTACGCGTGAGTGAGCTCGCGACGCTCGACCTGGCGCAGATCTCCAGCGCCGAAGCCGAGCTGCGCGTGCTCGGCAAGGGCCGAAAAGAGCGCATCGTTCCGCTCGGCTCGAAAGCGTTGGCCGCGCTCGAAGCGTATTTGCCGCGCCGCTCGGAGCTCGCGCATCCGAAAACCGGGGTCTACGACTCGCGCGCGTTGTTGCTCGGCCAGCTCGGGAAGCGCCTGTCGGTGCGCTGGCTACAAGCGCTGGTCCAGCGCTACGGCGCGCTCGGCGCGGGCCGCGCCGACTTGCACCCGCACGCCCTGCGTCACTCGTGCGCGACCCACATGTTGGAAGGGGGGGCAGATTTGCGAGCAATTCAGGAAATGCTCGGTCATTCCAGCCTTTCGACCACGCAGCGCTACACACACGTGTCGCTCGACCAGCTGCTCGCGGTATACGACCGGGCGCACCCCTTGGCTCAGGCTCAGGGGCAATCGTCCAAACGTCGCGATGGGTCAGCCCGGTAAATCTTCTTTCCAGCCATCTGTTTCGGGCACGAGGTTCGACCGCCTGCTCAAGGCCAGCTCGGGCGCGCTCCTCGGGGTAACGCTCGGCCTCGTCGTGGTCGCGGCGCTCGACTGTAGCTACGGTCGAGGCGGGCAATTCACGGCCCGCTGGCTTGCGGATCTCGGTCTACTCGCGCCGCTCGCGCTCGGCCTGGCGCTGGCCGTGGCGGGCGTGCGCTTGTTTTTTCACGGCGGGGCCGCGCCGAAACCAGTGCTCGCCTTCGCCGCTTGGCGCGCCTTGCAAGCGCCCGAGCGCGCGCGCCTCGCCGCCTCGTTTCTGATCGCACCGCTGGCATTCGTGCTGTGGCTGATCATCGCGGCCAACGCCGCCACGCGCTTGCTCGGCTCGGACGTGCCCGCAGGCGCGGCGGGCGGGGCGATCGCGCTCAGCGCCTTGGCCTCGTTCTGGGTCGCCACCCAGTTGGTCGCGAGCGCCAGCGCGGGCGTGAGCAAGTTGCGGCCAGTGCGCGAGCTCGATCCCGCGCTGGCCGCGCTGTTCGGCTTCGGCGTTGCGTTCGCGCTGTTTGCCTTTGCCATCGCCACGGGGACACCGGGGGGTGCGGGCGGCGCGCTGGCCGTTTTCGGTGTGTTCAAGCGCCCCGAGCTCGATTTGCGCGCGCCCGGCTTGCTCGTCCTGCTCGCGGCGGCCGCTTATTGTTCGCCCCCCCCGGGGCGGCGTGCGCTCGCCCTCGCGGCCCTCGCGTTCGGGCTTTTGCCGCTCCTCCTCACCCTTCGCGCGGCGCAGCACGGGCTCGATCAGCGCGTGGTCGCGCTCGGTATCGAACGCGAGGCGCCGCTCGGAAAGCTCATGCTCAGCGCGCTGCGCAAGCGCAGTGACCGCGATCGAGACGGCTTCGCCAAGCGCTTCGGCGGTGGAGAC